>Ga0126343_10001889_pt1 | contig 10311 bp, 9 predicted proteins | sample Cyp2metagenome_FD_92531 | JGI IMG/M metagenome (GOLD analysis project Ga0126343, IMG submission 92531) | Coral microbial communities from Lord Howe Island, Old Settlement Bay, Australia - Cyphastrea 2 metagenome | ecosystem: Host-associated > Invertebrates > Cnidaria > Coral ... | reverse complement strand
TATCTCTGGAACGAGAGGAGATATGACAAAGAGGAAAACACCACTCTTCTTCACTTTTAAAGGCCTTTCAAATAAGCCTATTTTTCAATACCTCAATTTTTCATTTCATAGGCACTTTAAAAATAGTCGCGCCACTTTTTCATCCAATCAGAAATATTACCAAAACCAAATGTTATTCACTCCCACACATTTTCCCGCGCCTTGCGTCAGCTACACGTAATTACATTGAGTTTTGATTGGTTCACTGGATTATCAAACCTTTGCGATTGGCTAGAATGATTACAGTGGTCTTGGTTTACGACACTAGCAACTTCATGAGTTTTTCTTCCTAAGCTAACTTCCGTTACTTTTTTATCTTGAAAAATACTCCGAAATTACTGAACTATAAAAATATTCTGTATGGCACGCAAAACCTCTCCCGAAAAATCTTTCATTACATTTAATTCATACTTACACTGAACGTTAAGATAAGCACTTGCATTGACTGTTTCATCCAGTCCATTCTCTGCTAAGCACCAGTATCTTCCAGAATGATTCCTATTGGTTTGAAAGCTAAGCGTATTTCCTTTAACCACAGTCTTTCCATCTTTTATCCATCGATATCTCGCGGTTGGGTTGCCGGTGGCATTGCAATGGAATGTAACCACGTCTCCCTCAGTGATAGTCACATTGGATGGTACCGTGAATAACCTTGGTGCATCTGAAACAGATCAAATCAAAGGTCTCGTTAAGGTGAGAATTAACGCGAATATATCACATCATTATCCATAGTATTGGACTGGGAACTAGCTTGTAACTATGGCTAATGCGGGAAGTCTCTTCAAACGTGAATCACATTAATGCACGAGTCTTAATTGCAAGTTAGGTCTTGTCCAAAAGCGAGTATAAGAGTATGGTCTGTTTGTAACCGTTTCCTTAATCTCAAAAAGTCTTTTTACGATGACCGCATAAATTCTCGCGCGCTCATTGGCTAATTTTCATTGTCAATTAGCGGATAGACACATCAATTTATAATTCTGCGGATATATAATTTATGCAGATCCACAGCCACTTTGACAACGGTATGACGAATTTTATGATCGATAAAATAACAGACGCATCAAAACCGACGTCAATTTGTTTCATTTTAGGAAATGGGAAATAATTAATCTTACATTGCACATCAAGGTCAGCACTAGCATTGATTGTCACCCCCAGTCCATTCTCTGCCGAGCACAAGTAATGTCCAGAATGATTTCTCTTGGCTGTAAGTGTTAAGGTCTCGCCTGAGCCCACAGTCTTCGCATCTTTTTGCCAGGTTATCACTGGAGTTGGGTTACCAGTGGCAGTGCAATGAAATGTGGTTTTATCGCCTTCTCTGACAGTTTGATTCACTGGAGTTGATGAAAAACTCACTGGGACTGTAACATAAATTAAATTGTCACTCAATAGTTCATAAATTTAGACTCCGCTAATTTGAACTCGGTTCTTTCAAATTCCCCGTTATTTCGAACGCAAAACCAATTTTCCCTACCCAATTTTCCCTCCTCCCCTCCCACATTTCGATTTACAGTTGGACCTGAGTGATTCATAATCGGCTTATGTCTAATCCCTCGTTTCGAACCATTTTTCGTTTCCCCTGAGAGTTCTAAATAGCGGCGTTAAACTGTGCTTGGAACATGGCTATTTCAATTTTTGGAAAAATAACTGCAATGTGGAACCAAAACAATACGAAATTACAATTCCCACTCACATTGAACATCAAGATAAACACTAGCATTGACAGTTAAATTCAGCCCATTGTCAGCTAAACACCAGTATTTTCCAGAATCATTCCTCTTAGTTTTAAAGCTCAGGGTTTCTCTTGTAGCAACAGTCCGCCCATCTCTAATCCACTTTATCGTTGGTGTTGGGTTCCCAGAGGCCTCACAATGGAACGTTGCTCGGTCACCCTCCACAACAGTTTTGTTGGCTGGTCTTGTAATTAAACTTGGCGAAACTATAATGATAGAGAAGGAAATATTGGTTAAAAATAACTTAGCAAAATACCAGTGTTTATAATTAACAATTCGATCTCGAGTTCGAGATTTCTACCGCGTGATAGTTGACGAGGATGCAGCTTAAAGGAGCAGTGTCACGAGGATTTTTAGGTCACTTCTGTGCTAAAATCGTTAATTTGAGGCTTTAATCATTAACAAAATGCTTCTGTTAAGCTACGACAAGGATATCAAATGAATTTTATCAGAGAGGGCTAACCATAATAAATTTCCTGAGGATTTTTGGAACATGAAGCATCAAAACTTGAATAAATTGGCCATTTTTTTCAAGTCTCATCCACTTCCATCCATGCCATCCATAGCGACAGATGACAGGAGACAGTTTAAGTACCTTCAAATGGTCTTTAATAACAAAACTAGATCATTGGTTTTGGAATTCAATTGATGCGAAGACACCTTCTAGCTTTTTATTAAGTTGCCAAATAGAATGACAATGCCCCTCTAAGTCAACTACCACGCGATCTGGTGATAGAAAACTTGAACGAATAACCCTGCGTTTTAATATTTATCTATCGGTCATTCAAAACGTTTATCTAAACTTTCTTCAAGAACACTTCAAAAACGTAAAGAAGCGGCCGTCAGTTCGTTGACAAGCGCACAGTGCTACATTACTCACTATCTACAACAGAAAAGAGAGTGGAGAGAGAGTAGTTTGGCCCATTGGAGATCGGCATTCGCGAACACTAGAAGATTTAGACTAACTCAGAATGGATAGTGAGAAACGTAGCCAATACGAGAACGGCATTCGTCACAGAACGCTAACAGAGATTTATCAGTACTATCTTAAATAAGCATACACTGCAGATTATTTCATACAACGTACATAGTAATCTTCAAGATGAAAGAAGTCTTAAAATTATGCGGCTTAAACAATAACACTAACAATTACAAGTGGAAGTAGTATGCCAAGACGGTTTTTGTAACTTACACTGCACATCAAGTAAAGCACTTGCGTTTATTTTCGCATCCAAACCATTATCTGCCGTACACCAGTATTTTCCTGTGCCATTCCTGTTGACTTTGAAGTTAAGAGTGTCTCCTTCTTCCACAGTCTTCCCATCTTTGAGCCATGTTATTGTTGGGGCTGGGTTACCAGTGGCACGGCAGTGGAACGTAGCCTCGTCACCTTCCTGGACAATCTGATTAGTTGGTGTTGTTGTAAAACTTGGTGCAACTGTAATAGGTGGGAGGGAAATAATTAACTTATCAATCATGCAAAACAGCTTCGGGTTAACACCGAGTGAAGGATAACTGGGTCTGTAAAGTGTTCACCTCCCCTAGCAAGAATCCGATAAAAAAATTGAATTACGAATACACCAGAAACTGCAAAGGAATAATTGCATTGCTGTAAGTTACAAGGTACTAGAAACATTGACATGCAGAGCACAAAGCGTTGCTGGACAAGAAAAATATTTAACAGTAAATCTATTCACAGCGTTTCTATCAAAATTGACTGTTCACACCGTGCCGTACTTACACTGCACATCAAGGTAAGCACTTGCATTCACAGTCTTGTTTAGTCCATTCTCCGCTAGACACCAGTATTCTCCAGATTGATTCCTGAAGGCTTCTAAGCTCAGTGGATCTCCTTCCAACACTGTTATCCCATCTTTAATCCACGTTATCTTTGGAGTTGGGTTACCAATGGCATCGCAAGAGAACATTACTAAGTCACCCTCTGCAACTGTCTCGTTTGTTGGTTTCCGGGTAAAACTTGGTGAATCTGCAAACGAAGGGTACAAACCAAATTATACATTGGATTATCATAGTACAGGTTAAAACGCCGGGGAAGTACTCTACAGAGTTTTATACGGAGAGGCTCCGTATAAAGGTCCAACGCCTTACCCTTTTGTATACCATTCTGACAGAAAAGGTACCACTTTCGCATATTTTCTTAACAACACTGCATCCCTTTTCTAAGCCCTTGAAACGAAGTTAATGAAAAAAATAAGCGGAGAACATCAAGTACAACCAGAAGAGGTGCTAAACAAAAAGAACAGGTATTTTATAATCGGTTCAGACTTATGTTGGATTTTAATTCAAGATTTCGCTTCACTTTTATATACCTCAACTTGTGAAATCCCTACCCTTTTATATACCTAAAACCTGAAATAGGTACTCCTTTAGGGGTACCTTTCCTTTCAGGCGGAGCCTCCCTATCTAGCGGCATTATAGGGAGTACCCCCTCCACCTCTCGTTCCCCCACTCCCTACGTAATAGTAAAACTATCTAACGCATGTCGGGGAATTTAACGGGCACATCTGAGGAGAAAATACGAACGATTTCTTCAATAGAATAGTCTTACATTTCTTCCATAGATATGACGTTATTTAAGAATAGCAGACTAGCTCCCAAAGCGTATTCTTTAAATTTCAATATAAACTCTCGTATTTGGACTATGATGAGTACGCAGCAATGACGTTCAAGTCAAATAAATGCAGTATGGAAAAGTGTCAGCCATTTTTATCAACTTACACTGTACATCAAGCAGAGCACTAGCATTGATCGTCAAGTTCAATCCATTCTCTACTGAGCACCAATATTGCCCAGATTGAGTCCTGTTTGCTACAAACTTGAACGTCTTTCCTGAAGCCACAGTCTTTCCATCTAATAGCCAAGTTATCGTCGGGGCTGGGTTACCAGAGGCCGAACAGTAAAATGTAGTTTCATCGTTCTCTCTTACAGTTTGGTCAAAAGGAACGTCGACAAAACTCGGTGGAACTGCAAATGCAACAACAGGCAGTGAAAAAAATCACGACGATGTCACCGAGGTGATATATAATATATTACACTTTACATCCAAGAGACGATGATTGCACGCGTTGGCCATGCGCATAGTCAGTAAATAAAGGTCGTCTTAGACTAACAGTGGCGCAACTCTGGCAGACACTGAGCGAGCAGCGAATATCCAGGCATCTTGACCGAACAAGCTTGGTCAATACAGGATTTATTAAATGGAAAAAAGAATACTAGATACACAGCGGGTTAATCTTAAGTGGGTAAGATAACGCCTTATTATATGGCCAGCTCCGGGAACGGGCAAGATAAATCAAATCCTGTGCTGTGATTGGCTACCCGAGTGGGCAAGATGGAGCTATCTTGCCCGCTCGACACTACCCGCCGTTTCCCGCAAGAAAAATTTTCCCGAAAGCCATGTAATAAGTCTTTTAACTGTCCAAGCTTGATCGGTCAAGATGACTTGATATTAGCCTCGTTTTTTTGCGAGTTTATCTGGACATCCACTCCGTCTCGCAGAAAAAGAACTTGGCCAATATCAAGCCATCTAGATCTCAGCGTTGGTCAATAACCCATACGTATTGCCCGCTCTAGTAGCCAATCACAGCACAGGATTCAGTTCATCTCGCCCGCTCACGGAGCTAGCCATAAAATAAGGTTCCATACTTACACTGGACATTAAGATAAGCACTGGCGTTGGCAGTGTCACTGAGCTCATTGTCGGCAACACACAGATACTCTCCAGAACTTTCCTTGCGGCTTTCAATTGTCAGTGTCTCTTCCCTCCCTACAACTCGGTCGTCTTTGATCCAAGTTATTGTTGGGGCAGGGTTACCAGATGCAGAACAAAGGAATGTTGCACTCTTACCCTCAAGCACAGTTTGGTTTGTTGGCAACGTGGTGAGAACAGGAGCAACTGCAACAGTGAGAATGCGTTAACTCATTCAAGAAAAAAAGTATATTGACGATCGTATATTGTGCATATTTTGGCCCCATACGTTTTTAAGTTCGTCGTTTATTAATTCATCTTAGTGTTCTCCAATCCCCAATTTTTGTTTCTTTGAAATTTGTTACTTCTTGGAGTGGCGCGATCGTGCACCGCTGTAACCTACTATTCCTTTGAGTTTTTCTGAATTTGAATGCAATCTTGTACATCTCGAAAAATGACCGCATAAGCAATTCGTAGTACTATAGTCCCTTGAACACAGAGGGGCTTATATCCTAGGGGGCTAATAACCGGAACGAAAAAAAAAGCGTTTCCAAATGAGATACAGCTTTACATTCTGATCAAAAAAAGGTTTTTTTCAGTTACTGGTATTAAGCTTTAACACATCATAATACAACCAATTCAAAGCAAGAAAAGCTAGATGGGGGCTCATACGGGGGAAGGGGTGGGGCGGGGACTTATAACGGGATGTAATTTTTTTGGTTACAGGTAGGTGGGCCTATAAAGGAGGGTTGGGGGGGGCGGGGCGGGCTTGTAAGCGGAGGGACTTATAAGCCGACGATTTCGGTAATCCAGGTTGTTCTTAAAATCAGATATATTGACTTGGCATAAACTGATGCTGTAAACAATATTTTTGATTTGAAGAGACTCTGTGCTGTCAAAAATATTAATTACCCGCAGTTAACTGAAACTGACCGATTGAAGGCTGATGGCTTCAGCCACCCATTGAACACGGATATAAAGTTCTCCGCCATCAAACGCTACGTATTTACTATCTTTTTCTTTAATTCGTACTTACATTGAACGTCAAGGTAAGCACTCGCGTTGATAGCCAGACCCAGTCCATTCTCTGCTGAACACCAGTATTTTCCAGAATGATTCCTGTTGGTATCGAGGCTCAATGGGTTTCCTTCACCCACAGGCTTCCCATCTTTAATCCACGTTATCTTTGGAGTTGGGTTCCCAGTCGCAGCACAACGGAATACTGCTTGGTCATCTTCGTTAACCGTTTGGTTTATTGGTATAGTTGTAAAACTCAGTGGAACTGAAATAAAAGATGCATAATTCAGGAACATTATATTACTATACTTTGTCCAGTTGCTTAAATCATGGTGTTTAGAAATATGCTCGCATACTTATTTTCTTAACTCATTATCGCCTGCAACTGCAATAAGTTACTTGGGCAAATGGGAAAATGTCCACGATGAGTAATCTATAAAACATGAAAGATCGTGTTTCACCACATATCCGAAGACCAAGAAGAGAGTTGAAAATACGACACGCAGCGGATCGGAGTGTTATTTAAGAAGTTCGAGTTGTTTTGAAATGTGATCGGACCCTGTATTGAGTATTTGAGATATCTTGTCAATTAAAATTAAAACTAAAGAGAAAACGTAAAAATAAATTCAAAACAGTCTCTGCTAATTGAGATCAGATATCCAAACCCTGTCACGGTCATGATTTCCTTTGTTTAAGCCTAATGAATTATTAGTGAGTATAAGGCATCGGGACGGAATCGAACACGTGCCACAGTGCTTCGAGGAAGCAAGCTCTCATGAGGGGGCGTTAATGACGCGGAAAGCGCGCAGAACGGATACGAAATGCAGTTCTGAGGAATGACCTTTATACTAGGAATGACCTTTATACTAGTCGAACTTCTAGTTAAAGGATAAGTGGCAGGCACCGATGTATAATTCTACTTTTTTCACTACGTGGAAAACGAAACATAACCTTCATACTTACACAACACATCAAGATAAGCACTAGCATTGTCAACAGTGTTGAATCCATTGTCAGCAGAGCACCAATACTGTCCAGATTGATTCCTATTCACTGTGAAGCTCAGTGTATCTCCTTTCTTCATAGACTGGCCATCTTTAATCCATGTTATTTCAGGCACAGGGTTACCAATAGCAGAGCAATGGAATTCTACCACGGAGTTCTCTTTTAGAGTTTGATTGACTGGTTTAGTTGCTAACTTTGCTGGATCTACAGTGAGCAATGCACAATTTATATGATAAGAGTGAAGCCTCGGAGCCGACTGCCTCATAGCTGCTGGAGCTTATCCCGGTTTCTGTAGCATGAAGTCGCTAAGAGTATTTCTACTTCCCCTGGACAGAATGCTACTCCACTGCAGGTCACTCCCCCGCAATTTGTTAAGTTTGCCCAACAATTTGCTGGTACACATTTTTAATCCTGGGAGGGAGGCACTGTGACAGTAAAGTGTCTTGCCCAAGAAGACAACATAATGTCCCCGGCCAGGGGGCCATTTCTCGAAAGCCCCGGAAACTTTTCGGGCCCGTAAAGCCATTGCAAAATATCGAACCTTGCGATTACAGAGCTGTTTTATTCACATATTCTAAAGATGGAGGGAGGTTCCCTTCATACAAGAAGTTTCAGGCGTATACACTTCCCCGTTTTTAGCTACAGATGAACTAAACAATGGCTTTACGGGCCCGAAAACGTTCCCGGGCTTTCGAGAAATGGGCCCCAGGACTCAAATCCGGACCGCTAAGAAGTACTCAGACAGTACTGACAACTAGCTTCAAATAGGTTCTCCCTCACTCTGTTCCTCTGTCATAAAGCGCTTGCTTAGCTTTTGAAACGGACCAGGAGATACCAATTGAATTCTACAGGATCCTAACAAGTTTGAAAATGACTGCTACGCATATTTACATTATTTTCTTACTTACACTGCACATCAAGAGAAGCACTGGTGTTGACAGCCAGACCCAGTCCATTCTCTGCTAAACACCAGTATTTTCCAGAATCACTCCTGCTCACTGAAAAGCGCAGAGTGTCTCCATGAACCACAGTCTTTCCATCTTTCATCCAAGTTATATTTGGGGTTGGGTTTCCAGTGGCACTACAGAGAAATACAGTTTCCTCGGATTCCTTTACAATCTGGTCAGACGGTTTTGTTTCGAAACTCGGGGGATCTGCCGTCAAAAAGAAAATTATTTTACGCAATATCAAAGTGAAGATGCTCATAACAAAATTAATTCATGATTTAGCAAGGCCATCGAATTTGATGCATGCAGGAAGTTTGGAGAGCAAGAAAGTTTGTGCAAGCGCAGCCAGGAGCTTCTTGAGCCCTCTTCAAACTTTCCAAGTACATCATGATTATGTTGTACGCTTCCCGGAGGACTACCATATGAAAACGGCGAGGGTGCTTGTCGGAAATCTTTTAAAGAACCCCTCAGAGGCACCAAGATCCTGCTTTGTGAGCCTAGCTTAAATTTGTTTCACCCCTAGGAGGTACCAATTCTTAAGCAACACCTGAAAGGACACTGACTTTTACGAAAGCTTCCGCTGACTCGGAACGTTTGAGTCTGACAACCCGTAAAGGGGTAAAAACCAACTTTTTTTAACGCTAAAGTATGCGACAAGCTCTCCTGCTGTTTTCATGTGGGAATCTCCCCCCGGGTACGCTAACGTACACTAAAGGCCTTATGCGCACCATGTCACTACCAGGACTGATGGTGCTGATGAGGATGATTACGTATACTGAATCTGACAGCGCAGCTTTGCTAGCTTTGTTATATTGTTAAGGTTAGTTCATTACCACCGTTTTCTTTGATACGCGACTTTGGAAAACAAAACACTCGCGGAAACGTTTCCAAAATTTCCGTCAGTCTTACGTGTTATCGACATATCGGATCGAAATCTACCAATCACAGCCGCTAGCATGACGTAGAGAAGGTCAGAAGGTCACACTAGTGGCTGTGATTGGTGGATTTCGATCCGATCTGTCGATGACACGTAAGATTGACGGAAATTTTGGAAACATTTCCGCGGGTGTTTTTGTTTTCCAAAGTCGCGTATCAACGAAAACGGTGGTAATACAACATGTGACCAAGTTCACAAGTCCTTAATTTCTCTTCAAGGAATGTGAGATAGTTTTAGTTAGTATTTGGTACATGTGCCAACCTTTTGTGTGCACAGGAATGCAGAATTCAGTTGCAACAAAAGCACGAGCATAACACGTAGCAGTGGATATCCACAGCCACTATTTTTATCAACTGCACAGCATGCATAAATGTGTACATACGCGTGCGAAAACTATGGTTTTCATAAGTCGCAGTACGCGTTAGTTTACTTTGTATTCGTGAGCGTGCTTTCCGCGCGTTAGCGGTGTGGCTCGCTACTGAAGAGAGGCTAAGCCTGAAACGTCTAGTAAACATAATCACTTGACACTTTCATGAGCCTTTTCAGTCTCATATTTAGTTTATCGTTATAGAGTCACGCATGATATGAGGTTTTTGCTCTTTTTTCCTTTTCTTTAAAGGTCAGCTTTGGATTAACATTGGAAAACGCGATGATCTTTGGATCAGCTTGCCAGGACTGAGGGCCAATTGAAAAAATACCATGACCATACTTACACTGCACATCAAGGAATGTTTTCGCTTTGATTGTGACATTTAATCCGTTGTCGACTGAACATGAATATAATCCAGAATCATTCCTCATAGCTGTAAATCTCAGTGTGCCCACTTCAGCCACAGTCCTCCCATCTTTCCTCCACGTAATCTTTGGGACAGGGTTACCAGTGGCAGTGCAGTGAAATATCACCTCATCAGATTCATTTACTGT
>Ga0126343_10001888_pt1 | contig 10313 bp, 10 predicted proteins | sample Cyp2metagenome_FD_92531 | JGI IMG/M metagenome (GOLD analysis project Ga0126343, IMG submission 92531) | Coral microbial communities from Lord Howe Island, Old Settlement Bay, Australia - Cyphastrea 2 metagenome | ecosystem: Host-associated > Invertebrates > Cnidaria > Coral ... | reverse complement strand
TTTTGAGGTTTACACGTGCAACTGTGGTGAACGTGAGATACCAAAACATCTTCACCAAGTTTGCTCTAATCGTATTGATATGCCCACTAAAACATGACTGGTTGAACAACCCGTCAGTGCCCCAAAACATTTGAAAGTCTTTCAGATCACAAAGAAATAAATGATGTGGGGTTCTAGGTCTAAATTGCAAGCGTAGGTTAGGTTAAACGGTTAAAAAAGCTACCATCGCACTTCGGCCACTGGCCCACACTGCTAAAGTTTTTCCTGGTTTCCGTGATGAGCATGAAAATGATTCAAGTATCGATCGCTTTTCCCGCAAGTTTGTCCGGTGTTCCTTGCAGGTGATGATAACAACCCTCGGCTGAAGAGAGGTACAGTAGGAGTAAAATGTCTCGCGCCAAACAATAACTCTGGAAAGCTTTCCACTCTTTCTCATTCAATCCAGAGTCAGTACAGCACGAGAATCAGGTTTTTGGGGTGACTCTGTTTTAGGCAACTGTACCTCCCACTAAAAAGAGCTCAGTTACTCTAAGACTCCCTGCCATTGCAATATACGCGTGTGCTGTACCAGTGAAGGGCATGCATCCCGGATGTGTATATGTACAGTACTACTATGTTCCTTTACCTGTCAACAATAGGAGGATAGTTGAGCTGCAGTTTGTGTACGCAAGTTATAAACTTGCCTGGCTCTGGTTTTGCCGAGTTTACTAAAGCCACGAGCTTCTGACTGACCATGTCGTGCAGAGGACCTTCCACGACCTAAAATTCAAGTAAACAACAACGCTCCTAAGTAAACGTTTTACTTCATAAAGCAGGCACAAAGTCTTGAGTCAAGCCTTGTTCCATTGCGTGAATGCTCTTGTAACGGGCCAAAGAAGAGTTTAGCTTTTTATCTGTCCATGGTGCAACAAGCACTTAATGACTGGACCCAAGGGAAACAGTGAGTTGTTTCCCCGAGACCTTCCGGCAATATTTGTTAATTTTGTTTCCTTAGGGAGTTAGTGAGTTTTGTTCAACCTTGGGAGTTAGTGAGTTTTGACCCATGGTACGTGACACGTTCTTCTCCAATCGGAAAACGTATTTGAGTTGGAAGGTATAACAACAGCATTTATTTAAAACTGCTTCACTGAGTTTTCATTAGCTTGGCCATCATGGATTATGAGCCATTACACCATACCCTACGATATGATAAGCACACGCGTGATATTTTAGGGCGTTGTTACTTTCATTTTAGTTTAGTTTAGCGTTTTTAATAAAACAATTTATTCCACTCGATCTTGTTGGATATGAGATGATTGTGTAGCCAACTCATATCCAACATGCTGGTGCTCGTTGAATAATTGTTAAATGCAATTTTTCCCATGCCACGCACAAACTAAATGGATGGGTGACGTACTCTTTTTCCAAATTTCCTTTTGTTATGGGCTGCCATTTTGAACTGGGGAAAATAGTGCGAAGTAAAACGTTTTGAAACGGAACATTTTAGAGTCCAATGTGCAAAGGATTTCTAGGATACAAGTTTGTGCAAAGGGCAACAAGTATCACTCTTTCGCGCAATAATTTAACTTCAAAATAATGTTCAGACATGACCAAACACAGATCATGCACTACCAGCTTTTTTAATGGGGAAGACTTTGGCGTGCACAAACTCACATTTCCTTCGCCAGAGAAATTTATTTCCATTGGCATTGTTGTAAAACAACTGATTTATGCTTTAAGCTGTGCATCATCGAGTTATTCGAGTTATAATACACTCACGCTTCTTTTGTGCTCTCTGAACGGACTCCGTACATTACTCTTAGTATAACCATAATGAAGCCTTAACCGTGAAGAAATGGCTAATTTCCTCCATGAGACGCGCCTGCAGGGAATCATGGTTGTTGTATATCCAGTTCAAGATGACGAATACAAATATTATGATTCCCCGCAGGCGAATCTCATAGAGGGAATTTTCGTTGTTAACTCGTCACCAGTTCCGTTTCTCCGTACGGAGAGTAGGGCCAGAAATTGTTCTTCTCCAACACACTTTGTTAGCCGCCGGCAGCCCTGCCTGTATCCAAGAATAGTAACCCATCGCCATTCGCTATTTCTCCACTATCCCACGCCATGTTTCTCCGGGTCTACCTTTCTTGCGTTTTTCTTCTGGTGCCCATGCCAGTGCAGCATTCTCTAAAAACTAATTGCCGCATTTTGTGGAAGGCACAATCATATCTCTCATATTTCATACCTCATTAAAGGAAATAAACGCGAATTTCAAAATTCGACTTAATCTAAGCCCCGATAATTTCCGCGCTGTTAGTTAACTTCGCGTTTACTTCCGAGACGTTAATTCTCATTGTTTTCCCATATTTCAGCCTGATCTGTGATACACTCAAGACATTCTTGACACAGCCAAACAAAAAATGTTATTCGCGTACTTTCACATCAATCTTTTACATTAGTAAATCGTTTACTGAACTTCAAATGAATTTTCGTCGTGTTCGCTCTCAGCTTTAAAGTGTTAAAACAAATTTGCTCCTGTTCTCAACAAATTCCGTTTTAATTGGTGTAGCAGGACGGGTTAATTTCCCTCATTTTGAAATCTTATCCACTCTCGCGTTAATTTCCTTTACTGGGAAGCAAACTTTCCTTCAATTCGCTTTAATTTCAAATACGTTAATTAACAAGTGCGTTAATTTCCTTTACATTATATTTAGGACCCTGCGCGCGCTATGATTGGTTAAAAACCCATGTTTCATAGACGTGGAAAAAGCATTTTTTATTGTTTTTCCCCACATTACCTCTAGTCAACATTTTGGTTAGATAAGGCAAAAAAGACATTTACTTTGAAGAAAGTCATGATGGAGTTCGCTGCGAAACAGGGAAGCAGCATAAATTTTGAGGACCAGGCAAGTAGCACTTTAGCGGTATTCAATTGTCATTTTTCAATTTGTATGATTGCTGAGGGCGTGTAAAATCTATATCATAAAGCAAATGAAGAAGCCTAAGCCGTGTATTACACATTTGTTGAATAAAAAGGTTTATCACGTATACGCATCGATGCATCTTCGTGTATGGTTACAACACTGATGGCAAAATACCCTTTACCTTCTGTACTTCTGCTAACTGCTTCATTAACAAACCAATCACTTCAGCTGCAGCAGCATGAACATCTTTGTACTTGAAAGTGACATTGTTGACAAGACAGCTGTAAAACCTAGGATTTAAAAGGACATCTGAAACAGAACTGTTCAAAGTCTGTATCGCAATATATCGAGACCAAGTTTTCCTACCATGCATGACCCACAAGTGACGCGTGCGGACCAAATATTGATAGGAAAAAGAGAAATCGGTTTTAAAGATCAAACTAAATAAATTGCAAAGCCGTGAAAGTAGATCTAATCAGCCTAACTTGAAAAGTAAAACGATGAGAAGTGAAAGACTATTGCAATACTGACACAACGTGGTATGTTAAAGGTGGTCAAGGCTTGTCCACGAGAGGAGAAATGCAAACCTTGAGTGACAGATTTGTATGAAGTACTGTTGTGGTCCATGGCACTAATCCTTGCCACAATAACAGTGCTATAGTCTTTAGATAAGATAAGGTCTCAGAAATTGATTGGACACCTTACCTGTCCTCATCAATGGTGGAATCAGGAGCGATAGGAGATAGGCCATTTGCAGTAACGATTCCAACCAGCTGAATACCAGCCACATTATCTTTCTTCATAGGGTCAGGATGGGCAAAGGATTCAAAGATCACCCTTAATAATTGTAAAACAGTAAAGAAAAACCAACGTAAAAAACTACGAAACATTGACAGTACCACAACAGCTGACAGTAGTGGCAACATTATTAGTTTGAGGTAGATGTTAATAAAAGTAGTCCCACGTATGTAGATAAATAGTTGCCTTTAAGGTGGCTCAAAAGAGTTTCCATCACTTAGATTTTGAAAGGCCGTTATAACCACCTTATCACTTGATGCTACAATCATGGCATCAACAAACTACCCAATCATTGGTGAACACTTTCTTATCGTTTTCGTGACACCATAGGAACAGTGTGACCTGTTAAAAACATCCTTAAATACAGCTTTATGGGCTTATATTTCGCATAAGACGCAACTTCTAGCAAAGTTTAAACACATTACGTATATAGGGTTCGGAACCACCTTAAATTTGCAAAACTTTCAGGTGCTTGTGAACCCTATGTACAGATTAAGCAATAATAATCGGACGCTATTTTGATACCATGATTGTAGTTTTAAGTGATAAGGTAAAAAAAAGGTAAAGTCTGCATTCGGGGCAGGTGGCCCATCAGGCTGGCGCTTAACTCCGGTTTCTGTGGTATGACGCGACTAGGAGAATTTCTACTCCCCCTTGGATGGGATGCCAATCCATCGCAGGGTTACCCCCCAGAATTAAATTCGCCGATACCCATTTATACACCTGGGTAGAGAGAGGCACTGTGAGAGTTAAGTGTCTTGCCCAAGAACACAACACAATGGTCCCCGGCCAGGGCTCGAACCCGGACCGCTCGATCTGGAGACGAGCGCACTAACCACGACGCCACCGCCGATAAAGAGTGGCTCTAATGACTTATCAAAATCTAACTGCTGGAAACTGTTTTGAACCACCTTAATTAAACCTTCATCACTGTTCAAAATTTCAGACTCGCCAAAAATATCACGAAAAGAATTTTGAATATTAATTGTGTTAACTCACATTTGAGACTCTAAGATCGTGATGCAGACAGAAACTAAAGGCTGGTGAGATCCACAAAGCTAATATGTGCCTTTCTGTGCGACTGCCACTAGACAGAAGTATCGATTGTTGAAGATATCGATTTCTTCATTACTAGTCATGAAACATTTTCTTTTAAAATTCGATTTATTTAACTGAGGAAAAAACACTTTCTTGAGAAGCATACATGTGTACATACTTTGTATTTTCTTAAAATGTCACATTAATTTAAAGTGCTACTGCTAAAGTGCCCCTGCTAACCATGTAACACTGAAGATGCAGGAGACGGGGCCTACGGTTTATAGTCGTTATCTGAGAAGACTTCAATGTGGCAAAACATTAATATGAATGTGTATTTATATATACCGCACATATCACGTCTCATGGCGGTTTACAATTCTATTCTGTGAGATCGAACGTCAGCTTGTGAAGGCGCCTCTGGCTGCCGCTATCAGTCCATCTTTGATGTCACTTACCCACCCAACCCATGCATGAAATGTGAGATGAAACGTGAGATAGACCACCACACCGAGAACTTAGTCCCCTACCCTGTGCGTGGGTTCTTTAACGTCCCCTGCTAACCATGTAACACTGAAGATGTCTCTGAGAAGACTTCAATGTCTAACCATTTGCAGATATAATTACAAAGGCAGCACATTCTCCTCAGTTATTTCAAGACCCTGAGTATTGGTCGGTCTGGAGCTCGAACCCTCGACCTCCCGCACAGCAGACTGGCGCTCCACCAACTGAGCTAACCAGGCCAATCTTTGCATTTCAAAGTTTAAACGTTCATTTCAAAAAGACAGCTGTCTAGTTTGACTGAAATTTTCCTAATTAATGGCCCGCCATTACTAACTTTAAAATCTTGAATGCGCTGAATCGAGGATAGGATGATGTCAAAGACTCGCTAATTTAAAAATGCAGTGCGTGTGTACGCGCCTAAATTAATTTGCAACACTGAACACGGGAGTTTCGAAGTTTCATACTTTTCAACTCTTGTTTTGCATGTACAATAAGCTGCATTTACACGCTGCAGTTTAAGCTAGTGAGTCTTTGACGTGTGCTGATGATACGTTCACTACGGGAAGATAAAACCGTCAGAAAGTTCCGTTTGTTATATAGATATGATGAAACAATTCAACCTAAGACACTTCAGGTTTTTGTTGTTGTTGTTGTTGTAGTTGTTTATTTTTCTACTTTTTCTTTTACATTTTACATTCTGCAAAAGCACTAAAAACAGTGGTCGCTTTAATTGAGGTAGGGACGGCAAAAAAAAAAGGTTTCTTCTTGAAGTGGTACTATGACCAAAAAATTCACCCCGTAACATTTAATGACAGTGTACCGTATTTTGACAAGAATACAGTATGTTGTCAAGTACGGAACTTCCTTTTTAAGGAAAGCTTCTTTCCCCCGAAGTGTTCATCATGAACAATCACAGGAGTCAATTCCGAAGATTACTAGTTTTTAAATTGTACATACTGTGCTCTTGAAATGGGTATAACGAATTTTGTGAAGACGTTTGTCACCAACAACACATGTGCAACAGCTACAAAATGGAACATCATCTGACAACAACCAATGACAAAAGTAGTTGGGAAGGTTCAATAAATCTCGTTACGACATAAATATTTGTATATAATTCAATTGTCCCTCTATCCCCACAAACAAATGTGGAAGTTCTACCAAACGGTATGCAAAGGAGGGGACTGAGGCACCGGAGGCACAGACACTAAAGAGGAGGGGAGGTAAGGAGAAAAAGAGATAACCTTCGCAACACGTTTGGCCATGGCGAGATTGTAGAATGATTGTCACTTACTTTGTAGGTATTTGGAAACTAGTCTTCCACACCTCTATCATACTTTTTATAATCTCTAAATTGTTTCTGAATACTGAGCGAGTCCTGTGATGAGTTCTGGACATCAGAAACTCAAGAAGTCTACTGGCTAGAAAACGACCGTCAAATGTTTCCTTTGGAAAAAAAAAATTACATATCAGATTACGCAGGACCAAGATAAGCCAGTTTTAATTTTCCATATGTCCTTGGTAACTACAGTTGCGTGAAATCTATTCACTGTGTCAGATTGAGTATCTTAACAAGAGGTACTCCAGTTCCACATGACGGTGAACGACGAAGATGAGAAATATATTTAGATGTGATGATAACCTGATAAACCAAGCACAGCCCAAACAGGAGACCATACATGGGACGTTTGTTCCGTCGAGCTTGGCCATTATTTACATAAGATATGTTTAGGACTAATGTAGTATGACAGGTAAGGCAAAACTAGAGTACATTATAGTATATATGACTTGTTTGACAAAAAATCTCATTCGCTCGAATCTGTTAACAGCAGAAACTTACCTGAGGTGTTGCAGTAGTACTCCATGACAACAAAGTAACGACAAGATCCACGATAAAGTAATTGATTCCTTCCGTGCCTGGCTGCTCTTTCTCTTTCATTTGCAGGATAAGTTCCATTAAAGGATTCAACCAGAACTTAGCATAAGGTTCAAAGACCTTCAAAAATATTAATAAAGTGCATGTTAATGGTTGTCGGATTATGTAAACACCAACTTGCGTCACATGATACACATGTAGTGTGACTCTCCATTAAGAACAAGTCGTTGATATTGTTAGGATCTTATCACTGTTGCTATCTTTTTACCCTTCTTTCCTTTAGTTGACAGTCCTTATTAGCCTGAATTTTTACGTAGTCGCTCTGTTTCGTACGAAATTCGATAATGCTGTTAATTGACGAAAATTGATCAGTTGATTGGCAGACATGATTTCCAGTTTGTACTAAGTATCTTTGGTGACTTAATTTGTAGTAACCAAATAATTGCTTTAGGAGTAAAATCTGTATATACTTATGCAGTGACATTACTGGACAGGTCTATTTGGTTGGGCCAAATCTCTTGAACACGAGCAAAAGATAACCCAGCAATTTGGGCAGATTTGGTACCCACTGGAGCAACCGTTGGTTCTGCTTGTTAAAAAACACACCCCCTCTGTAATGTTAGGTTGTCGTTGTCCGATAACCATTGTCAAAACAAAGGAAAATAAAACTCAGACTGAAGGCTTTTTAAAAATTTCAGGAGGTAGCTACCTTGGACTCATTGACAATTAGCTTAGCAATGAAGAGGCGGATGTTCATGTGAGAACTTGAAGTCAGTTTCTTGTGTAACGGAGACATCCATGCAGGCATCTCAGAAGGTGATACTCCCTATAATTGGAGAGAACAGTAGCCGAGTAATTAGGCAAAAACACAAGTGCAAATGGTTTAAGAAATGCAACTGGTAACTTCATTAACCGGTCAGTATAAAACAAAGACTGCAAACTGCAGACTTTTTAACTATATCGTGTTACCATTTTCATCATTGAGCGCTAACCGTAAACACGCTAACTGGGGCGGTATTCAAGCAAACCGCAGTGCAGACGTTCCCTCCGATTAGCCTCAATAACCCAGTTTACTCAACAATGGAAATAACACGATTTGTTACACCTTCCAAATCACTTTAAGGAAATTCAATTGAGTGTTTTGAAGTTGTGACAGTTGGTCTGGTTGTTTGTAGCTTGGCTCTGTAAAAGCGCGTAATCCTGTGTTTCTCTCATTGTCAAAATTAAGTCAATTTCAGTCGAGTCTACCTCTCTGATCGTTGCTGTATTTAGGAGAATTTCTGTGGAATACAGTTAACGAGTTTTCTCGCTTTCTATTATTCAATTTAGGGTAGAAAAGTCTGATTCGAATGATTTTAAAAGCATGCAACGATGACAGAAATTGTTTTTGTAGTAAAACTTCAAACTTCGTACCAAATCAAAACAATTCTGGAGAACTTCACTGGTGAAATAAATGCAGCTAACATAAAGAAGTTCGAAAAAAGTCTGTTCTTTAATACATCTTCCGTTGTCTACTATCTGAGTTACTCGTTCGTTGCCAAGATTTTTTACAAATCGTAAGTAGACGGCGAATTACATAACAACGTTTTCCCCGTCTCCTCGGCAACTTCCTACAATTTTTTTATAACTAGATACATCACTAGTAAAGTTACTTTTACTAGTTTTGCCACTCTCAAAATTGATTATAAGACGAGGAAGGTTCTAGTTTGGTGTGGTGATGAACTTGACTAATTTGACGAATAACTGCTAATCCAACACGTTATCGTATTTACATCTGCAGACAAACTTACAACCTAGTCAGCAAAACAGCTGCAAATTCTCAGAAAAACACTAAATTTTGTAAACATCACGCATGAAACGGAATAAATACCTTTGGTTGCTCAGGAGAAATTTTATTTTGCACCAAGTGCCTTAACAAAGCAGACATTTTTGCCATACACTCATGCCTGTTCAACTCATCCATCTCTACTGTATCTTCAGTCACTTCATACGACTCTTCCTGTGGTAAAGAATATTATTGAAACTCTTGAATTATATATGGAACATTATACAAGCTGAAATATTGTTTTACTTTGTACTGTACTTTAGTTGTCATAATACTATGCATGAAAAAAAAAAATCTCGATTCTGATTGGCTGAGAGCAGTGCAGTTCAAGTGTAACACCAGTGTAAAAAGTGTAACACCGGTGTAAATTACACATCGTCATTCTGGATTTTGATTGGCTGAAAGACAATAGGACAATTTTGAAGCCCATTACGTAAAATGATGACGAAAATTTGCGCGGAAACTTTGAAAAATATTTACGCGAATGAGAAAAAGTGGCTTCAAGAAAGGTCTTCTGGAACTTCCTCCACACAAATTTTTTCATCATCTTTATGTTATTAATAAGTAATCATTAGGTTTTTCTCCTTCAATTTGAAATTAAGTTGCACTCAATTTTTGAAAAACTCACTCGTGCAAATTAATTCCAAATTGAACTAGAAACCGTATGATTACCTATACTAATATATTTATCAGTTATAATTATATCTATATTTATATATTAATTTAAATAGCAGAGTTGTTTAAATTTCAGCATGTAGGTTGTTACCAGCAAACCATGAACTTAAGTAAATGGTGTAAAAACCAAGCTATTTGATTCAAAATTTGCAAGAGAAGCAGTGGTAAAGCGGCTAGCAGGAAAGATGTAACAAAAAAGACAGAGTGGTTACTCTACATTTCCCATTGAAAATGGTTCGAAGTGGCCAAGATAAAATAAACTGGTTGTGAGCAGAAACATTGCATTAACCACTACAGTATAAGTCTAGTACTGTTTAATTTTACTTTACCTTCTGCTCCATACTCGAACTACTCTCACTTCGTCTATTAGACGGTTCCGTTATCTCAGTTGCAGAATAAGCCTATTAAAATAATTACAAACCTTTAGATAACAAAGGCCAAAAGAAACAAGGAGCAAAACAGCTTAATACGTGGTCTTAAACTCTATGTCTACCATATTCATTCTTCTTCCACAATCTGGTTAATAAAGGTTACAAAACAAAATCCAGGTCCTTAAAGAAGCATGTTTGACACACACACACACACACACACACACATACGCACCCCTGGCTACTTGTGAGGACCATATTTCCAGACCCTAGTTGCGAGGACACCCTTTTCCACAGTAGTTATCCAAATGATACTGGGGCATTTA
>Ga0126343_10001887_pt1 | contig 10314 bp, 7 predicted proteins | sample Cyp2metagenome_FD_92531 | JGI IMG/M metagenome (GOLD analysis project Ga0126343, IMG submission 92531) | Coral microbial communities from Lord Howe Island, Old Settlement Bay, Australia - Cyphastrea 2 metagenome | ecosystem: Host-associated > Invertebrates > Cnidaria > Coral ... | reverse complement strand
GCGGTGGATATCCTCAACTCCTATTATTTCAGCAACTTTACAAGATGGCCGTTAATATTTAATGTTTTGTTTGTTTACCCCAGTCGCTCTGTGCAGCATTCATCAGTGAGGTATTACTACATTCATCTTTTGAGAAAGACCTGGGCAGCGTGGCAGCAGGTGAGCCCTGGTCTCAAACCACAATATTTGCTTTGAACTGTCCGTATCGAATGATCCGGGTTCAAGACCCCAGTAGCCGGGGTCATTGTATTGTGTTTTTGGGTAAGACACTTTACTCTTTCAGTGCCTCTCTATTCCCAGTTGTATAAATGTTCCTGTCCTTTTAGCGTCTTCGCTGAGGAAAATCCACAGTTCTCCTCCACTTGTCTCGATTATGTGCTTTTGGTTTTGGGGAATTGTTGGAACAACCTTATAACCTGGCTCTTTAATTAACCTACAGTATACTAGCCTCTGTTCCAGTGGGTGGGAAACAAGACTCTTATCTGCTTCATGGTAGAGAAACTAGAGTTAAGCGTTAAGAACAGTAAGCCTGATGGGCCTAAGAGCTAGAGGCTTTGTATTGTTACTCTGCAGAGAGTTGTTTGACATCGACTACTTATTAATAAGCACGAGCGAGGTTCGGAGGATTCGAGACAGTTATGCGAACCCTAGACGCATTCGAGCATTCTCCCAACACCCTATGTGTTTAGACGAGGCTATGTAAACGCGAAAAAAGCACTTTATTGCTTTTATAAAATATTTCATAAAAATACGCGCAAATCTAAAACCGTCACAACCATGTTCAAACACCTCTAAACACTCCTATCGACCAATGAGCGCGCGCATATCTCAGTTATTTTTTAAACAAATATACATACTTTGAGAGTGCTCGGAGACGTTCTCGTGTTGTGACACCTGAAACAGCACAAACTCACCGGTTTTTTTTTGGGTTTGTTGTGCTTTTGTTTTAGTTTGTTCATCACAGGCAGGTTAAATGGCAGAAACAGGCGCGTGCTGACCTGCTTTATCAACGGCACCTTCTCTCTGTTGTAATCAGCGCTTGGAAGGTGAGACTGTAATCTATGTGGTAAGAAAATACTTTTCAACTGCGCAGTTGTTAGAAATGAGGTCAAATCTTTAAATTAAAGTTATCGCCGTTGCTAGTTAAGTAAAGAACCTTGTGATTGTCGCTTGACGACTCGATCACTAACTGTTTTCTCCGTTTATGACATGACTGAGAAAAATTCTTTAGTGTGATTGGCTGAGAGCAAGCCAATTTATCGTTAACTCTTAATTGGCACTGCAGTGCAAATTAACGCGCGCGCGTTCGCAATTTTCACAATCATTTTTTATAATGAATGAGTAATCGTTTGAAAACTCGAGCAATAAAGGGTTTACACTTCTCGTGATATTTGGAAATTCTTCCAAATTGCATTCGCCTTAAGGCTGTTGTAATTTTGAGTGAATTTTCAAACGTCACTCGTAGTATAAATTCTTAATTGCACTCGCGTCCATACGATTAGCTGTACATATTTAACACGGTAGTGCGACTGTAAGTTGATCTCTTTTTCTAATTGTAAATTTTGGAAAAAAAAAAGAAAAACGTGACAAAAATAGAACTTCGAGTAAGTGTCGATAGCCTATGCACTTAGTTATGTCCACCTTGTTGTAACTTAACAGGAAATGTAGACAAATTTCATTGCTATTGTGTATTTTGCTGCCGTTTTTTTGCAGGATCATCACAAGCATGTGAAGGTTGCTGAAACGCATAGCGATGAGCGGCTTCAGGCGCACAATTTGGATCGATTGAGGTTATTTTTGAAGTTTTTCTGTTCAGTGCTCGCCTCAATTTCAATTTTTTTCAAATTTTGCTGTCGTCCATTAGATTAAGAAAACCCAATCGTTAAACCTATGTTTATCAGTTCACTGTAATTTTCTAAACGAGAGGAAATTATAGCACTAATAATCATCTGTCACAGCACTCCATTTAACAATTACATTATGAGTTCGAGAATTCTATCGCGTGATAGTTGACGATACTAGTCGTTCAAAACCTTATCTACATCCTTTTCACGACGGAGGCTTCAGAAACGCAAATAAGTAGCTAACACTTTGTTAACAACCGCACACTGCTACACAACTCGCTATCTTCAACAGAAAAGAGAGTTAGCAGCGTAGCTGATAAGAGAACGGCGTTGATGATAGAACGCTAGTAGATTTATGCTCTCACTTATATAAAACGAGTATCCACTGGTTTGCCTTGACTGCCTTGGGTAAGAATTACATCACTTTTCTTGAATACATAGGCCTCAACTATCTTCTCTTGTTCTCAGGTCAACCTTTGAAACGTGGAAGCGGAACGCTGAAGCAAACAAAGAGGAAAGGAGAAATAAGCATGTTGCAAAGACATTGTTCAATCAAACATTGCTTTCCAAGGTGAATAAAACAGCATGCTTTCAACAAGAGGCCGGATAGTTTTTGGTTTTCTCCCGGAAGTATCGCGCACGATGATTCTGCAATAATAGGTTATAATTTTCTTCAGTTGAAAAGGTTCTTTGTTGCTTTTCCTAATGGATATCATGATAATCCTTCCTTGTGTTTGAGAAACGTATAATTGTGCCTAAAATGTGAGACTACATTTTAAGGACATGCAGCACACAGAGTGCTTTGGATCCTCTTATTGTTCCTCTGATCTTTATGGTTGTTTATGCTCAATAGACTGCAACATAACTAAACTGCTTTGACACATGCACCAATCCACGCCTGTTTAAAGGGAACCTCCACTCCGACTAATGAACAATTCTAAACCGAACAAAATAATGTTTTTAATCAAATTTGGTCGACAAGTTTCTTCAAAAAAGTGTGTGTATCGAAAAAAATGAATTTTAGGATCACTTTTTTCACTTTCAAATTTCCCGGGCGCCGCCATCTTGAATAATTGTGACGTGTTACGGTTGCCCCATTATTGATAATAGGGACCTTCAGATTAGACTACGAGTACGAGATTGAGTACGAGTACGATATTCGAATTTCAAACCAGTGACTTTCGTAGAGCCCTCGCTCTTCATGTTGGTTTTAGGTAGAGAGGGTAGCTCATAAGATGAAATGAGTCTGTAATTAGATGATGTCAAGCTCGCAAACTAAAATTGAAAAGTCGTACTCGATCTTGTACTCGTACTTAAATCTGAAGTCCCCTAATGATAGGGCAACCACAACACGTCACAATTATTCAAGATGGCGGGCCCTGGGAAATTTGAAAACCAAAACGAGCGTTTTTGAAAATTATTTATTTCAGATACAAACGCCTTCCTTTGAAAAATTCGAAACATAGTTATTGTAAAAATTGTATTCTTTGGTTTAAAATTATTTTCTTGTTTTAGTGGAGGTTTCCTTTTCCTTTAAGGAAAGAACGTGTTTCCACATTTAGGCTCGACAAGTTCTTCTATAATGGGGGCTTACATGTGAATGCTAAATATTTAGCCTATAACTTCTTAATTACAAGGTTCTAATAGTAAGGTTTTTACCTTATATTCACTCTCTCTTTATTGTTTTTAGTTGAGAATCTATTTAAAGGCCTAAATAACCAAATCAGTTCTTACAGCTGAAAAACCTTGAAGTTCTTGTATGTGGATTTTTACTGTACTTTTCTGCGAGCTTAACGTGGGAGGAGACGTGTATAGACGTCTGACCGTCAAGCGTCTATGGTAAAGGTTGATGCTGTTTAACCTGAAGACTGTAAATCTTTGCAGTGTTTCTCGTGCTGGAAAGAATTCTCAACTCATCATGCAGTCAAGAAGTGGCAGCAGTGGCAACGTCTTCAGGAAATACAACAGACACTGGCGAGAGGTTAGTAACACTTGCTGGTTTCTCTGTGAATGTATTTGTAAAATGACCAACTGGCCGGCATTATGTTTGGAAAACAAATTGCAGGTTTACCGGGTTGACCTAAGCTACGCTGTTTACAAGGTTCCTTATTATTGGCTAAATGAAACAATAGGTATACAACCCAAACAATACCCCTAGCCCTGAAAACAATAGAGGCGCAGATTAACAAGAAGGAATCAGGTACGGGTCAACTTGAATTACCGGAACTCGTGGTTACTGTTGCTTGTCTGACAGTATTATTTGCTTTGCAAGGTAAATTACACCGTTCGTTCCGTGCCTGGAAATCCTTCAAACTGAAGTCGGTACGAGACAAGACTCTCAGAGATAAGGCTTGCAATCATCATAATAAAACACTGCAACGAAAAGCGGTACAAGCATGGAAGGGCTACATCCACAATTGTTTCAGGATCAAGGTAGACGACCTTTGTACGAGTTTTCTCGGACAACGTTTTTGACCATACGTGTTGGGTTACTCACACATTTCGTACTTTGAGTTTTATACAAGTTGTCTTGGTGGATATTATTGGTTGTCCCCATTCTCGGGTACTTTCTCCCCGGTCCCCGTGGTGGAAGGGTTACATACAAACTTTAAAAGTCTAATGTTTTATGATTAAGTTCCTGATTTTCTTAACCACCGGTATTTTTTAACAACAGTGTTTTACACTTAAATTTGAAGGTGGCAAATACCAACGTGTAAACCAGCTGCTGTGCCAGAAAATTAAGCAAAAATCATTTTTGGAATCGAATTAGAGTAAGTGACGTCATTTTCCCTTTCAGATTCTTGAAAGACAGAGCATGTGGATTCATAATCGAAGGATTATCGCTGCTTTCTTCAAGAAATGGAAGAAACAAGTAAGCATTTTAAACCCTGCTCTATCCACAATATTTGATAAAGAAAGTGTTTTCCACGTCAGGCGTTGTAGTAAACCGAGTGTTGTGTTTCAAAGCGTGGAAATCTAAAGATGTTATTTTCCAGAGCTGTTTGAAGCTTATCTTCCACAATTGTTTTCTTGATTCCATAACGAAAGTAGTTCATTTCTTTTACGGCGTGAACGCTCAAAACTGATAATTTTTTATATTACCACAGAGTTAAGGGAAACTAACCAATGATTGTACGGTACGCAAAACCGAATATTGCTGTGGAATGTTCAGTCTTGGCAGTTTTTTTGTCTTTTACGAAGTGATATGTGCGGCTCTTAAACTTGCGGCATCTTGAACGAGACCATTTTTCAGAAAATTTTAACCAAGGAAAACTTCAATTGAGAAAAAGGATAGCAAAATGTTTGGAAAAGGACCTGGCAAAAAATATTAGCTTTTCCACGATATATCTACAACAGATTTGGGTCAGTTCATTTAGTTGCACTGTAAACAAGTTTGTAATGTGTAAATTTTCAGCACGGTATTGTAGTTCAAGAAAAGAGAAAGACCGTTCTGGCGTTGTGGCATTGGAGTGTAAACCTGCAGAGGAAGGTGAGCAGTACGTAGTACCGTTGGAACAGTTATCTACTTATACCATACAAGTATTCAATAACGCAGAGTACTTATTGATTCATCAGTGACGGATTCATATGCAGTATCATCGGTTTGTTCTGTGCGCTTGTTTTCTTTCTTAAACAAGAATTGTTGTTCCATGCTATCGATCGTTTCTTATCCCAGACTCTGGCGCATCTCGTTCAGTGAGACTGAAGGTAAATTTGTACTCGCCCTCCCTCTCGCCCGTCGCCCGCTCGACCTAACTAGTCAACTAATGAAATATCAGCCTACACCGCATTTGCCTCAAGCAAACTTGGTCAGTTTTTGATTGGACACAAAATATGAAAACTGCCCGCATATAAGAATTGCTAAAAGTAACCACCAGGCGATGGAAGAGATTGGTTTTTTTTTTCTACCCCGTTTAATCCACGGCTATTTTGGTGTGATTTAGGCGTTTTACGGTCTCTTGGAGTACGCAATCTCTCGCAAGAGGAAAGAAGTTCGAATCGCCAGAGCTTTGGAAGAGCGACGAAACAGACTTCTGCGGACAGGAGTCACGCAGTGGATGAAGGTGTGACCTCGTAACACGTTTAGATCGTATATGTAGGTTCTGATGTTTGACTGGCTAACTTAACGCTCTTTTCGAGACTGGGTTTACTCTTGAAATTTATTCGGTTTGTTTCCCTTGTGGTAACATTAAAGGTTGGCTTTCATCTGGCTTCAGAAAGATCAAGACTTGCCCAAGAAAGACAACTAGAGGTTAGTTCGATTGTACCAGTCGTCATTTGTCAGGTTTCTCCATACAGTTACCACCTTTCATCTCATTCCTTCTCTTGATCACGTGTTCACAGGCTGCTCACTCTGTGCACCAGTGTGTGTATCGCTGCGCGATGCACTGGAGAAGAGTTACGGCAAATCGAGTTCGACAGAGAGGAGGCAAACCTAAGCCGAGACCTGTGATCGAGCGGAAATCTGATTGGCCAGCTGCCACATTACCAGGAACAACACGCTCAATCCCTACAATCCAGCCGTCGGCCTACACTATGGAAGTTCACAGGTTAGAAAGGATTAGTTATACACTCTTTCGAGTTTTCCACAACTTACTTTTTCTTTCTGACTTTTTTGAAAACTTGAGAAGGATGGGGTCAAGTTTGAAACGGAAGGCTCAAGGTTTCAAGTTTTGCTCATGTTGTCATTAATCATCGGCTCACGTCCTCGTTTGAGAAAACTGATATACACAAAGGATTCCATGATAGCGTTTTCCCTTCTATTGTGAAAATCAGTGACATTGCTTTCCCTTCTTGAGCAAGAGATAGAGCAAGAACTCTCCACTATGTGCTCTGTTACAGCCTCGCTTTTCTAATGGTTGGTTTCCTTTCTCCATTATTGCTAGAATTGCCTCAGAAGGTTTCAAGGAGCGTCCTCGACCAAGAAAACCCGACTACTTGAGAGAGTCCTATGATTGCACTCAGATATCCATTGCAACAAATGTATCACCGCGCGTGCCATCCACGCGTGTCACTGAGCAAGAGGATGATGATGACGAGACTAAACCACGTTCTTCACCACCCCGACCGTCTTTTCAAATGAGGAGCAATATCCACCCTCACCAGAGGAACCCAAGGGAGGAATCGATTGTCTTTCCGTCGTCTTCAGGAGAGGAATCTTTTCCTGGTGCAGAGGGATCGAAACAGACCCGAGAGACAGTTGGTGAGATGCTAAATGTACTTCTGATAACGTTTCTTTGTTAAGCGATAGTTAGCTAACTGAATAGTTTAAGTTTTGAGTGGAGTAGATGGGGTAGTCTACGAACGTCTGTTATCTAGGAGGTCACCACTAGTGTTACAAAAGTTTCTGCAAACATGAATTTTAAAGAAAAGGCTTTCGCTACCATGACATTCTCGTCCCCAGAGCCCACGATCCTTCTGACCTGCGGCAGCTCCAGCTGGACCCGATTTTCTGAGTATGCGCAGAGTATTCGTCTCGTATTCTCAGCCAACCAGATTTGCTGGGTTTGACGGGAAGTCCGTGAATCGCGGACTCCCGGTGTTGGATCAGGCCAGAGCTCTCGATCCCTGCCGCAGGTCAGAAGGATCGTGGGCTCTTGGGACGAGATCGTTATCATACCTGAATGAGAAGTCATACATTGTTTTCAGACTCCTCAAAAGCAGCATTCAGTGACAAGCAGCACGGGCTCACTGACTCAGTATCGAAACCTGTTCAAAAACCTTCCGTTCCATCACTTACGAACACGATTCAGGCACGAGGACCCGAACGAAGAGTAGTTTTATTACCTCCCTCGTCCTTCACCCTGCCTTCACGTGCTAAGGGAACCCAAATGCATCCTCCTGTACCTGAGGGAGTGGAGGTACTTGCTTCTACCTCAACGCATCCTGCATCGACCCCTCGCGCCTCCCTAGAGAGTGAAAAACGACTGGCCTCCAGTCCTTCTTCGGCCACCTCGTTATCGAGTAGAGGCTCTGAAGACGAAGAAGAGGCGGTGGGAGAGGGAGAAGTAGACGAGGAGGACGAGGAATGTAAACCGAATACGAGAGAAGAGGCTGTGAGAAATGACTTGCTGTGTAAACTGAAAGACGAAGGAAATCTTCAAGAACGTGTTGCAGCTATGAAGAATATCCTACAAGAATTTCAAGACATCAAAGTTACATATAGGTAAATATCATTTTGTCAGGTCTAAATAGGGTCAGCATATTGTACGTTACTGATAGACAGGAACCTTACAGTGGGATATTTTAAGGTCGTAAAAATAACGAAAGACAGGGTAACGAGAGCAATTTGGTTCTGAACGTTCACTGTTACTATGCTCAGGACTAGGTGATGCACGTGTCAATCTTGAAAACAGTCGGGGGTTTCATCACCGGGAAAATTGACCAGCTGCGAAGATTATGTAACCCACCTGCTTTGACACTCTAGAGGAAACGTTTCTTTTAAGGAAGATCGTATCAAAAAGTTTTGCCCTCCCGCGAAAACCAGTTCCCTCTCTGACGAGTTATTTGAAAGTGGCTTGTCGCACGTTTGTTTCCACTCTTTCCCTTGGTCTTGCATCAGTTTGGCGGTAGTACCGAATCCAACTGTCTTTCACAAGGTTATAATGTTATTGTGTTTTTCTTCTCTTTTTTGAGTCATAAAAAGAAACAGCGAGATCAGTTGTCGGATTGGGTTCAGGAACAGATAGAGAGACTGGGACCAAACCATCAGGATGACGAATTGTTACAAACTGAACAGTGCTTGCATGAAGTAAGAAAAACAAAACTGCTTGGTTTTTTTCTTTTCGTAACCTTTGTCGTAACTTTTTTTTGTTATAGTAATCTTTGTTCTCTTTTCTCCGAGAATTCACTGCTACCTCAAAAACAACTTAACTCGAGATATCCTGCCTTCGTTTGGCTAACTGATCTACTCACATCTTTTGTTATCATTATCTCTATCGTTTCATAGTTGACCGAGGAAGTACACAACATGGCGGAAAGAATACAAAAGACGCGACCTCTTGTTGAAGAAGTGGCATCGAGCATCAGAGAGCTCATTCAAAAAACTGGTTTGGGTTAGTCGGCCTAGCCTTGGCTGTTTCGAAGTCAAGACTGTGAAATCCCAGGGTTCTCGTTGTGAATTTTAAACCATCAAGCGACGTTAGCTCACAAGACGAGCTTTACCTGCTTTACTGACTAAATACCCACAGAATGTGGCTAGATCGCAGCAGTAATGGGTCATGCTTGATAAAGGACTTGTTGAGTAATGAATGCTCTGTGAACAGTGGAGGCAAGCTAAATGGGACCGTTTTTTTTGCTATCAGCTCATCTAACACGACACAATATTTGAAGATGGGAAAAAATGCGAAACATATGTCCACTGCACAATTGCAACGAAAGATGTCACTGAAATGGACGATGAGAACTTGCTCCAGACTAATGTTTAGTTCGTCTGTTTCTCAAAATGCTCGAGCCTGGACTAGTGAGGCAGGCTGATTCTTTTGGCATAAAATATTCCTCTGTAGGTTGCGATTTATTGAATCTCGCAGGAATGTTCTCTTCTTGAAAGGCCAGTAATGCGTTCTGACTCAAATAAATCAAACTACAGTTTAAAAACTTGTATTTTATTGTCTGTTTTATTTTGCAAGTTTTTTTTCCAAGATAAGAGTAATTAGTGTACTTTGCCCTTTTAATCACACCGCTTAAGGCACATTACACTGTTTTTCGAATTGGAAATGTTCATTTGCCAGGATCCTCATTTTTTTTTCCTGAATTGGCAAAATGATGACATCATTATATGTTTGTTATTGTACGTTCTCATAGCTCTTATAAATTCTATCTGTTATAGATTCTAATTTTCCTTTCAATAACGAATTGCATCACGGAATGTTCGGAAGGGAAAAAACGACAGCAATGCTTTTCAGAATTCGAAAGAGAGCCCTAAACAGTAACAGATGTTGTTTTTGTTTCGAGGCGTAAGTCAGAAGAGATAGTGTGACGGTTGCATCCACAGTCACCCTTCCAAGGGCAGCGCTTATTTCTCACTCGTTTTGCGAATTTCTCATCTTTTGAGGCTTATTTCCTCGAGAACTATACATGTTGAAGCTTAACACGGTAAGCGTACCCGTCCGTTGGGATGTTTCCAGGGAGAATTGTGCAAATCTGTGTATGTGTACGAGTCACGTGACTACAACTCCCCTATAGAGCACGTGACCGCCTTGTGAGTCAATTAAAGCTGGCCACACGTGGTACTTAATCGCCAGAGATTTCATGTCCGAAGTCATGAACCGTCCATGTAGCTTTTCTAAGAACTCTGTAGCTTCAAACTCGATGATCATTGGTGGAATTTGGACTGACATCATCCAGGACAAGCGCACGCATTCATCCATGTATTCTTTTAACTTGATGCAGTTTTGTAACTCGGGGAAGTCGTACAATGTGCTCCACAGTTGTTTGCTCACATCCTGACGCAGGAAGCAAAACAAATGGG
>Ga0126343_10001886_pt1 | contig 10315 bp, 8 predicted proteins | sample Cyp2metagenome_FD_92531 | JGI IMG/M metagenome (GOLD analysis project Ga0126343, IMG submission 92531) | Coral microbial communities from Lord Howe Island, Old Settlement Bay, Australia - Cyphastrea 2 metagenome | ecosystem: Host-associated > Invertebrates > Cnidaria > Coral ... | reverse complement strand
TTATGTCGACAGATTTAAGTCTCTTATTACTGTATGTGTAATATAACATGAGACATCTACATTGCACCTGTACCTACCTGCACCTGAAGAACCAGGGTCCTGAGGTGCACTGTTAAATACAAAGTTGAAATGTTAGTCTGCAGACTTTTTTATCTTTTTATTGTTATGTTATGTGTTAACCATTAACAGACTTAACCTGGGAGTTATTTAACATAAATGGAGTGAAGCAGTGTACTCTCAAATAAGAAGTGATGGTTAAGGTCTTTATAGTCTCTGTGGTAATCATAGTCTTGAATCAAAGATAGCATCTGAAAGTATTCATTTCAACACCTACTTGTCTGCAGACATACTGGGTGATTGTCGGCGTGTCCACGACTGCTTCTTTCCCTGTGGTCCACGCCGACTAAAAACAATAATGCATGTATAAGTTATAACCATAATTTATCAGCAGATAAAGTACATGTATCTAGAATGACAAGGATGTAATATAGTAAAGATAGATATGAAAACATGTATCTTACTAACTTTGTCTAATTTGTCCAAATTTTAAATTAGGGATCCTCATATTTTACCTTCAATTTATGTCCCAAGTGCATTGTGCTTGGGCCATACAATTGAAAGGGAAAGAGCTTAGTCCATAACTCACATCATGGAGCTCAAACTCGATTAGTAAGAGGTGTATATAATTTTATTGTGGATGGAAAAAAGCTACAAAAAAAAAAACAAGACATCATACTCCAGCTTTACCTTGATGAATAGTTACAATGTACATTATGCACGTACCTATTGCTAGCACAGGATCCCGTTGTCTCTTTAAGTCTTTGTGACCGCCTTAAGCCTGTGCTAGGCTCAGGCGGGTCACTCCTTCTCCAACTTCGTGATGGTGCACAGGTGGTCTGGGAAGTGGATTGATTTGTTGCTGCAGTCTTATCAGTGAGTGACGATGCTGACGCAGCACGTCTTCCACGAGAGGAAGACTTAGAGGTTGATGATGAGTTACCAATGGCTGAAGAAGATGAACAGCTGAGGTGAGGTGTAGATGATTGGGGAGTCACCAAATTACCAATGGCTGACAAGGATGGCTGAGTTTGCTTAGACTTTGTGAAAGTTGCAGCAAATGATGGCACAGTCACAGGCTTCCTGTTGGCTTCTTGCTTTTCCTGGGATAGTTGCTTGCCACTTTAGGAGGGAAAAGAACAATAAAAAGATCAACGGAAATTTGATTCTGTGTTTCTGATTAACTAAACAAAATAGCTTGCTTACATAATGAAACGAAGTACATTTGACCTGACCTTCCTTGCTCTGGCATGTTATACAGTGAGTAGTCAGAGTAGATGAAATGGTGAACAAACATGCATATATGACTGAGACAGACAGGGAAAGAGAGTACAGTAAACACCCGCATGTAAGAACACATGATTTCGGAGGTCAGGCTGATTGGGTTCTTATTTAATGGGTGCTTAGTGACAAATCAGCCTCAAAGTGTTCTTAAAATGTTCTTACATCTCTATATTAGTAATACAGTACAGTAGTACAGTAGAAAAATCAATTACAGTAGAAATATCAGTACAGTACTCAATACAAAAATACGACCACTTGACAGCTGATAGAGTCCGGACTGCTAACATAAAATCACTTGTTCTTTTATGTAATTATAACACCTTTTCCATTTTTTAAGAACATGCTGAATTTTTCAGGCTGATCTTGTTCTTATAAAAATGGGGCTTTATTGGCCAAATTTCAGCCTGGTGCTCTTAATCCATTTGTTCTTATATGCAGGTGTTTACTGTAGTATTAGGATCACGCCAGTTAATTACATGGCTGTACATGTTTCTTATCCATTTTGTCTTTGGGCCAACTATTAAATAAACAGTCTGATTAAAAAGACTCAGTCTACATATATGTACCTGAGGATTGTGCAATCACTGTTGCTAGAGCGAGGACTTGCTGATGAACTGCGAGATCTTAAACTAAACAACGCATGAAATAGATCAACATCCTATATTTACAAATGTAGGTGTCAAGCATGTTATATTACCACACCATATTTATAGGAATGGTATAAAACAGATTTAAGCACAGGGTTCACTTTCAGTACTTGCTATCAAATGTGGTCACAAGACTAGATAAACAAATGAATAAGTAAATAATAGACAGTAAGGATCAGTATATTTGGTATGTCAATTTGATCTTTGGGTCAGAATAATATCAATCTTGGTTAATTTGCGTTGAGTCTGAAACCAATAACTTATTAGACCAACAAATACATGTATGAGCAAATTTGCAACTATGTGTATTGCTTGTGTGACCTAAAAGGTGTAGTGGAAATGAAGGTGGACTACAAAGCCAGAGAAAACATGTCCATGGTAAGGCTAGGGTTTGGGGGCTCATGTGGAATCCTGGAAGGATAGAATAGGATTAAGAATAGGTGTTCATGTTATTCTTTTCTTAAGAATCCCTAGAAAGTAAAAAATCAAAATTATTCAGAAACTGTAGCTTGACAAATTTAACCTGAGTTGAAACCATATTAATCTAGCCTAAAATCATTCTGACCTTAAGAACACAATGACCCACAAAACAACATACATGTATGCATGTAGTGGCATGTGAAATTTCCTCATATCTTCTTTTTTGAGTATTTTTCAAATACAGCAGTTTCATACACTGCACATTTGACCTCTGATTACTGTCTGCTTCTTCTGGTAGGGAGGTCATTCATCACTAGCATGGTTTTTCAGTAACCTTTTTCATTTCACTTCTTGTGGACAAATAGCATTCTTTTCAAGTCCTACATACAATGTACACGTACATTCACTCATCTATCCTCCCCGTGCCTCGTGGCACATAGGGCCTTAAACGTACATGTACATCCCTGATTTACTCTTTGGTAAGGAAAAAAAAAGATCTAGACCCTACATTTTTACCATGGTAGAAATCTAAAAAATGGCCACGATATTCACACTGAAACAACATGCTGGCAAAAAGAACAACATGCTGGGAAAAACTTTATCTTACAAAATAACTTTTAGTGATGTTATTGTGGTGATGGCTAAACTGTATGAAGGCGAGGTAATGAGTAATTTTGAATTGCATAAGCGGTGTATTTTTAAACTGCACAGCCATGGTTTCTATGGATACAAACACAACTTAGTGTAGTCAACAAATTCCAGGGCTTGAGACAACTGCTGTAAGGTTGTCCACACCAAGTAGAGTTTCCTGTCAGGCAAGTAACCTTTCATTCTCACTTATCCGCTGAGCAAAGAAGTGCAAACTTACATGTAGACTTGCCCACGCAAGCACAATTTGAGAGCTTCTTGTAGAAGCTTGAAGGGCAAGCTCAAATTTACGGGGTTTTTTGAGTCCTGAATTACCTGACAAGTGCATGACTTACTTGTATGTACAGTTGACAGTGGTTGGAGGCTTGCTTGCTGAAGATGATCGCCTAGGTTGGCTAGGTTTGGATCTATTCAGGAATAAATAGTAAATAGTTTCTGACAAGCTTCATAACTAGTAGCTACAATCACGCAACTCCAAAAGCTGCATGCAATTAATTTTGATTTGACTTTGAAATAAAGAAGAAAACTTTTAGCATTGTTTATTACACAGTCAGTCAGATTTATTTATTTAGTTTTATTCAGCCAGAAGAGACTTTTTCTCCTCCTTTTATGACACTGTTTTCTCTTCTCAGGAAAAATTAACCCCTTTAATTTGGAATGGATAATCTTTCCATCACATCCACAATTTGTGGATTGATCTCTTAAAATCAAATAACAAGGATGGCGAATAAATAAACTCAATTCATTTCATAAATGAACCTTAAGGTGAGTTTTGTAGCACACTAGTGACCCAGCACAGTCCTCGCTGATTAAACAACATGGAATTTTATTAAAACTGCTCAGAGTCATTTTACTTAATAATTAATCAAGTTGAAAAATGTTGAAGTTGAAGTCTCCTTAGTTTTAGCTTTGATTTAAAAGGTATTATTCTGTCAAACACTCAATACCGCGTTTGGCCACACTTGAAACACTGTATTTTCAACTTTTTTCTCTGTTTTGAAAATGTGGGTCACACACGGTCTTTTATGTTTGATATATCACATAACAAATAATGTGCATAAAAATACCTTACCACACTTGCAGAAGTATCATTTTTACCTTTTGTTATCCACCTCGTTAGAAGAACTTTGAGTTGTTGACCCTTTTCTTTTTCCTTGCAGCTTATTCCTTTATAAAAGAGTAAAAATATATACAGATATACCCCTGCATTAGGAAAACTATATAAGTCTTTTTAAACAACTGCAGAGATGCTTCACACACCCTGATTAGTCAAAAACCATACAATTTCTGACGTTTGAGGGACGAATTAGTCGGAAATTATTATTCTGATGGCACGTTGGAGAGACTAGCGGTGCTTCTCGGGTTGCTTTGGGACTATTTAAGGTTTTTGGTGGAAGATCTAAGTCATTCTAGGTCAATCAGTCCGAGTGTTCGCCCTCTTTATTTTTTTTAGGATTAAGTTTTTGATTTGATCAACTCTTGTAAATTATATGTAGAATGCCCTTTCCTCGGAGTTTCGTGCTGCTGCATTAGATGAGGAATACGTTTCCACATATTTTTTGGCCATATCTAAAGGGTGGTTTTTTAGTGTTTTTTTGTATCTGGCGTAGCACAGTTTCTGTATTCTTGGAATAATTTATAGATATTAGGATACATTGAATCTAACGACTCATGGCTGACTGACTCATCCTCAATAAACTTTTCACATTGAATGTCTTGTGTGAGTACAGTCAGAATTATCCTGTACTGTACTCATACATTGAAGCACATGCTTTCCAACATGCAGCACTATGTGAGAACCAGAGAACTTGCAACACTAGTGAGAACATGTTAATCTCTAAATATTTTCCGGTATTGAGCTTTCACTGGCCGAGATGTCATTAACACAAACATCTCGTTATTCAACATACACAGAGATAATTGTAGGAGAAAAGAAGACCAGAATTTTGTTGTGATATATAATGCTTGATCTCTTTTAATTTCCATGGTAACAAATTATCGAATTATTGATTCTGTGAATATATCGGTGTTCAACTTTCACTGGCTAAGATGTCAATAACACAAACATCTTTTAATTCAAAATACACAGAGAAATTTGTAGGGGAAAAGAGGACCAGAATGTTGGTCATAATATAATGCTTGATCTTTTTTAATTTCCATGGTAAAAAATGAAACGTCGATTCTGATTAAGTACTTCTGAGTTTAGAAGAAAGGTTAAGAACTTTCAGTGCTTTCCATGGTCTGCAGAGAACGCACTTCTGACTACAGCTGGGCTTCAATGATCAATTTGGGTTGTCAAAAAAGCAGGTACAAGAGTTTAAATTCTATGCATGCATAAGTAACACAATAAATGAATTTAGTTTCCATTAAGCTTTAAGCAAGGGAGGAGAAAGAGAGGCCGGCCTCGCAACAGCTGGAGGCGAGACACTGAGGCTGAGCTGAAGCAGCAAGGCACCAATTGGACAGGAGCAGCAAGACCAGCCCAGAACAGAGTGCGCTGGCGAAGAGTCATCGATGGCCTATGCTCCATAGGGAGCGACGGGCCCAAGTAGGTAAGTTTCATTGAAGCAATTCATTCAGCAAAAGTACTGAGAAACACCAACAGCTTTCAACATAAGAAAATAAACGCTGAATAAATTTCCATTTGAAAAAGTTTTGAACATTGTCACTGAATCACTTTGCCAAGCACACGAAGTTTGCACTACTTGCAAAGCATGTTTTCATATGTAGTCTTCTACTTTCGTGATGACTGATTCTGGCCATGAATTTTCCCATCAAAGTTCTTTTGAACTAATTAACACAATCTCTGTCTTTCAGCAATAACCTTTTTTTCCTTTCCCAGAATATCTATAGCACGCTTTGCTCTGCAGAATTTGTGCCCAGTGTCGAGTCTGCATTCATTCTGCGATTAGTTTTCCTGTACCATCTCACAAACTTGTTGAAAAATTAATAAGCAACTTAATCGCAAACCTACATTTACTTTTCTTCTCTTTGATGAGATTTTCCATAGTATTCTATAAAGCAATAAACCACTCTTTGTATGGGTATACTACTGCAATTAAAGCATTCTTCTATTTTTTGTTAAATAATATTATAAAATCAGTCTAACTTAATGTACATAATATTCTGCGTAAGTTAAATAAAATTGAACTGAATTGAATTGAATTGGAAGAACACTCAAAAAGCTTAGCTTTTCTTGTGGTTTTCCAACATCCAGTATGGTTTATTGCCCCAGTAAATCTAAATAAAGAGTGGTTTATTGCTTAAACAGCTCAATAAAATTCTCCCTGTGTTCCTTTTGAAAATGTACATTATGAGCTGTAGATTACTATTGAAACAATAGTAAAAAGTGTTTCAGTCAAGGAAATATTGCGTAAATACAGATAGTAAATGACTGGAGGAGAGATCCAAGGGAAATGGTTTTAAGTTCGAATTGGTGGGCTATTTGAAAAAACCGAGTTCAAATTAGCCGGGTCCAACTGTAGTTGCCCTGTGGAAAGTTGATGTTCCTGAAACAAATATTTGCCAAAGAAGCCAAGCTTTGAGGGTAAGTATGCTAGTTTCAAAAAGGGGCAACTTTTAGAGGAATAGATCTGAGACATAAACCCTCCATTGTCTTTATTGATAAGCACTATTCTTCTTCAGTGTGCCAGTTTAACATTAAATTCAACTTTTCATGATAAAAGGCATGTAAGCCAAATGTAAAATTTGAAAAAGAAAAAGACAAAACCCACTAAATGCTGATCAATCAATCTTTCTTTTTCAGGGGTGCATTGTTCTATGAGAAAAGTTTTGCATGAATAGTTAGATTAAGTGGTAGCAGAGTTAAGAGTTTTCAAAGGCCTGCACTCATTCGAGTGTGATAACTATTTCCTCAATAAAACACAAAAAGAAATCTTTTTTAGCACATTGCAGGAGTAATGTATTATTCTGTTACTTGACCATTTGAGAGCACTTTGAAAAAAAAATGGAAAACACTAACCTTAAGCTTACAAGTATCCTCAAGGTGATTCTCTAGAAGTAACACTCGACATAAGATTTTTTCCAATTTTTTGTGGTTGTTCCTAATAATCCAGGTATTCGAAATGTGTAATTAAAAAACTATGGTATGGTACTCGTATAAAAATGAAAACTCCTCAAAGGCATGTCAAAAATCTGTGCAATGGTTCCCATTCAGGGCATTTTTATTTTTCTGAATGCCACTACGTTTCGGAGTATCAGTGGCCAAACACATGGAGTTAACATTTAACAACTCTGTCTCTTAACATATGCCATAACTCCAAAGAGAACACAATATTTGGCAGTAAATGGGACTACAGGTTGTTGGGTGCACCTTAGCATAAAATGGGGGTGGCAGCAACACACCCCACAAAGTGCGAGGAAGAAGGGTGGCAGCGACACACCCTAAAAGTGAGTAATGAAATAAGGGTGGCAGCCACACACCTGCAAGGTAACGGATGAGCCAACGAGTGAGGCGCGTGTCCCACCCGCGAGTGAGTGAAAGCTAAGGTGGGGTAAGGGCCCCAGCCAGCCTGCTACTTGCAAGTGAAAGTGGCAGGTATGCACCCAAAAATATATCCCAAATACTGCCAGCGTGACTAAGCGGTTATGGAAAACTACTGGTGTTATGTTCTGGTAGCGAGTTCCATATCCCCTGTCCTGAGGGGCGTGATGTGGCCAGCATACCAGAAACCTCCTGAAGGATGGAAGGTAGAGTTCGGATATAGAGGGTGAAGCAGTTGCTTGACCAGCATCCCAGTGTTTGGATAAGCCAAGGTGGCAGACCAGCTTCGGCTGCTGTCATTGCGGCGCCGATTGTGAAACTGTGAGATGCATAAAGCTCTGTAGGAATACTGAGACATTGGAGGAGGATGCAAAGGGTTGAGGTGACTTTGGCTCTGGTGAGGTAGGCTATAGACTGGAAAACGTAGAGTGGGGATGCACCACTGATGGAACGCAGAGAGAGGCACTTCCTGAGTTCTCGTACAGCACAGATGAAGCGGAGAGACAGTGCAATCAAGAGTGAGCAGCCCTGATGATAAGGGTCGGTCTTAGGTGACTTCAGGTGCAAGGTGAAGCACCCTTCAGAAGTGAAGGAGACATCAGTGAAGCATAGATGCACTAGAGGATTGAACTGAGTTGCCAAAGGTGATGTGAATTTGCTGGAATGAAGGAAGCCATAGAAGGCTAGTGTAAATGCCGACCATAGCATCAGCTTGTCGGAGGGGAGGAAGTCAGGAGCTCTAGCTAGCTCGTCCTTAATCTGCCGAAGGAGAGTCATAGTGATAGGGAGCCGCTGACGCCAAGAGAGACCCATGGTGCGCTCGATACCAAGGCGAAGGAGTAGAGCTTCCTGAAATGGGTCTGGCAGACTGTTTTCAGTATGAGCAAAGCGAATTCCTACGAGGATTAACTTGATGGTCTTAAAGCTGACCTGGTCAGCAAGGTAGGCTGCAAAGAAGCGTAGGGTGGTCTCGGTAGCTGGGAAGATGCCTGCCTGGTACGAGCGGCGGGTGGAATCAGCGATAGCCTGGGACTGGAGAAGGCTAGGCGGGTATGCCAAAGGGTCGCTGCCGGCGCAGGAACCAAGGTATTTGCAGACAAGACAAGGAATCAGCAATAGAGTTATTAGTGCCAACAATGAGTGACCAGAACTGTGTAGTGGTTGGTAGCGACGCTAAATAATATGGAACAAACAGGATACATAACAAGGGGGTCCCGGGAAGTGCCAGAAGCCTAAATGTCTACTACTGCTTGGTTGTCACGGTGAAAGAGGGGTTTCTTTCCTGACCACTGATGACCCCAGAGAAGGCATGTGAGGGCAATGCGGTAGAGCTCTTACCACTGAATTGATCGGTCCCTCAGTTCAGGGGGCCAGGGCTCAGCAAGTCAGTGGCCCATGTAGAAGATGCCATAGCCAAGACTGCCAGAGGCATCCGTGAAGAGTTCCAAATCCGACGATTTGGTCCAGTGGGGGTCTGGTATAATAGCCCGGCCATTCCAAGAAGGAAGAAACCTGAGCCACCAGGCAATGTCGCAACAGGCTTCACGATTCATGGTGACATGGTGATGTGGAAGGCGTGCTGAAGTGGAGAGGTCGATAAGGCGGCGCAGAAAAATGCGGCCTGCGGGGATGATCTGACAGGCAAAGTTCAGTTTGCCAATCAAAGACGGAAGTTCTCGTTTGAGACATTTATTGCGAGTACACAAGGATTGGAGTTTAGATATTAATTAGTGGAGTTTGTCATCAGGCAGAGAAGTTTCCATGCAGTTGCTGTCAATCAAAATACCCAGAAACACCAAGCGTGTGGTGGGTCCTTCAAGCTTGTTGGGGGCTAGGGGTATGCCCACCTGAGAGTCCATGTGGAGAATGGTCTTGACGTTGTGGGCACAGACGGATGAGTCAGCTGGGCCAACGGTGAAGTACTTGTCCAGGTACATGTACTGCAATAGGTCCTGAATATGATAATTGCACTTCAATAACCACTCAAAGGTGTCAGCTAAGCGGTTGAAGAGGTAAGGAGAGGATCGCAGGCCAAAGGGGAGGCGAAGATCAAAGTAGAATTTGCCCTGCCAGTGGATGCCAAGAAGCTCGCGGTCCTCCAGGCGAACTGGGCAAAGGCGGAATGCGTGCTTAATGTCTAGTTTGACCATGAGGGCTTTCTGCCCACAACGTGCAACTAGGGTAAGAGCTTCATAAAAGGAAGCAAAGTGTAACATGTAATCATCCTTTTGTGATAAAATTGTTAATCGAAGAACCATGAGGGGAAGAGAGGTCGATAATAATGCGCCAGATGCCATTCTTCTTGGTCACCACCCCAAGGGGGAAGCATAGGAGATTAGGGATAGGTGGTGATAGGAAGGGCTCTGCAGTATGGCTATTACGTATGATCGATGATAAAAATTCACAGCTAACACGAGGTAAACTGCTACAGATCACTATGCAATATGTGCACGCGATGTAAAACAATAGTGCATGCAATTCCGATCTAATGGATATATGTCCCTTGGTATCGATTACAGTTTTTTAACAATGCAGACTTGTTCATCCAGATTCTAAAGACCCAAAGGTCAGTTTGTGTTGGATATCATGGACCAAGGAGGTCCTTGTAGCAAGCAATGTCATGCAGAGGTCTTTACGAGACATATCAATGAGTTCACTGGCTTTCTTGCTGAAGTACACGCTCGTAAGCAAAAGTAGAATGGAAGTTTGATAAGCTCTGATTAGTTAACTACATTTTACAGGTAAAATTAACAGA
>Ga0126343_10001885_pt1 | contig 10316 bp, 10 predicted proteins | sample Cyp2metagenome_FD_92531 | JGI IMG/M metagenome (GOLD analysis project Ga0126343, IMG submission 92531) | Coral microbial communities from Lord Howe Island, Old Settlement Bay, Australia - Cyphastrea 2 metagenome | ecosystem: Host-associated > Invertebrates > Cnidaria > Coral ... | reverse complement strand
TGTCAATGTCGTAACCAATCCACGAAAATCTACGCGTGGGCTCCCAATTAGACCTCCCGTGATTAATTTCAAATCCACGACGGGACAGATCTGAACGAACCAATGAACTATTCAACTTAGCAACATGGAACGATGGACCAGCGCCAACTCCATCATCGAAAAATATGGCGAATGGAATGCCTTGCGCCCTCCAATGTGTCTCCAAAGGCTTATTAAGCAACTTGGTGAAAATGTAAGGAGCGCTGGAAAGCCCAAAAAGCAAAACCGTAAACGGCAAAAATCTCGCATGGCCTGGAACAAACTCCCACGAGAAAGCCAAATATTTGCGATGAAAAGCGAAGACAAAAAAGTATTTTGCAAAAGTTTCTTAATGGTATGCAAATTCTCGCACTTAAATTTTCGCTTGTAGACATCCAAATTAATGTGCCTCAAATCCAAAATAAGCCTTTTCTTGCCGTTAGCTTGAACTGAAACAGTTAGCGGATTGACGATGTGAGGCGGAAAAATATTTCCTCGACACTATTGTCACGCACGAGATCCAAGATAGCCTCTCTATTAAAATCTGCTCTTTTTTGTAGGTTATAGGTAGCGATTTTCTCTGTAAGGTCTCTTAAGAAATAACAACAGGAGACAAAGGTAACCTACTCGTTCTTTTCATTCCTTTATTTAACCTCGTCCTATTTAGTAAGACTGTGTGCTCTCTGTGGTATGGTTGACTAAAACACTATGACATTTTGTGCATTTATACTTTTATACGGGATGGCATTGCTGCCATGTGGATTCGCGGATGAAATCTGTTTGAAGCCGTCTTTTTTTCTGACAGAACTTTCCATTACTGCCGAGGGGCAAACTTTAAACGAAGCGATACTTGTCACACTCGTTTCCATATTATATGCAGGCATGCCCAGTGGGCGGTAACGTGATTCAATGAACCAAACAGAAAGTTGAAATGCACTTTGCGAAGATACGGATTTAAGGGGTGCGTTCTTTGCCACCAAAATTTCCGGAAATACCTGTACAAAATCGAATGGAACAGAAAGTGCCCGAAAATTTGTTTCGAAAATTTCGGTTAACATCTCGAGATTGCTCTTTATTTCTGGAAATTAGTAAGAATCCGGAAATTTCCTTTTCTATTTGTCATTTCTACCTGGTAAGATTTCTGCCCTAGTTCCCCTAGTCGTGAATTCGAAAATGATGCTTGAGTCGGTCAGGTAGGTATCTAGGAAGAGTTTGCTTGGCCTTCTGAGCCCCACTTACGCATATATGCGTAATTAATGGTCGTGCTCTTTGCCGGTACCACTTGTGACTTCATCAATTTAAAGGCCATCAGATTTTCTTTGTAAGCAGATAGTAGTACTAAGCTGGGCCTTTTCGTACAATGGTCAAGTTTAGATATCGATGACATTCCGACGTTGCAAATGTAAAATCAGTTTTGGTGCAAAAACAGTAGTAAAATGGTCTACTGACTATGCCTATGGTTGATCAGGGTCTATTTCTAAGCTCGCCCGTAATTAACATCAAGCTTTTCACGGCAGCCAGAAAGAACATTCAGCGCAAAAGGAAGCAAGAGTAAAAGGGCCAAGAAAAAAAGAAAGGAAAGGGGCAACAAACAAGGGGCAAAAAAATAAAGCGCCTCCAAATCCTCGAAAAATCTCTCCTTTTTGGTAAAAAAAAGAGTGTTCTCAGCAAAACCAAGGCTTATTTCGCTTCATGGCAGCCACAAACCGACTTAGCGGCTAAAAAAAAACCATTTTTGACGAAAATTCGCGGTATTAAAGGGGTTTAAATAATTGTGAATACGTGTTAAATTCTTTACATGAAGCAGCTTACAGCCACTTATTCATGATAATTCAGAATTTGTCGAGTAAGTCTTGGCAGGAAATGTGCTCAAGCGGAAATACACTGAGATCACTGGCTCCGACTCGGTGGAAAATAGTGAATAATTCACACTCACATAATAGCCACTCTGTGCCTTAATGAGGATAAGTTATGGACGAAAAAATGTTGCTTAAGGCGCAGAGTAAGCGGCCGCGGGTTCTGAGTCAACATTTTCCAGCGTCATTGAAGGGGAAGTGGGAGGGAAAAAAACACGATGAATTGTAACTGAGAGTGGACATACGAAAAGAGGGCGAAATAGGCCAAGCGGGGCGTATAAAAGGCCTTATGAGGACATCTATAGACTTGTAAGGTCAATAGAATTTAGACAAACAAAAACACGTGGTTAAAAGAAGTGACCAAAGGCACGTCGAGGCTTTTCCGTAAGTGTGAATATCCTTCCATCCGACAAACAAAGATGTCGGCCTAGATTAGCTCTGCTATGAGAGGGCTTTGCAAACTTTTAAATGTTTCCACTGCCACAGAACGATAACTAGCCGAGATCGCGTTAGATCGGCCTGAGGAGCTGGCAAAAAACAAAGAATACAACACAGCAACAGGGTAAGTAGATTTTATTCTCTATATATTAGAAAAAAAAAGAATCTTAGAGCAAAACCGTTTTGTTCCCATACAAACCTTTATAAATTCAAACCGTTGTTATACAACACCTCCATATGCTGCAAGGCGGGAGTCACATTTCGCGTAGTCCAATTCGTTGTTACGTAATGCCATATGTCACGTTATACTGATATAACACGTTACACTGAACGTCCTCCTAAAGTTTAAAAAAAAAACCCTAATATTCTGAGCTTGGGCCGCCTGTGATTATACGCGCATCTTTAGACTACTGATCAGCGGTAACGACCTTTTAAATTATTACACTAAGAGTGTTAAAAATACAAATCTACTGAGCTTTTGTAAAGTGTTTGGTCTTCAAAACGTCGAAAACCTTTCATTGAAAAAAAAAAAACTAAAGCAATAACAGATAAGGTAACACCCGCAGTGAAAAAAAAAAATAAGTAAACAACTGTTTGTAAATAGTAAAATTACAGAAGGATGTGTCTATTCCTATGAATCCTTGAAACCTATAACTATTTTTCATTCACACTATCTTACCAAGGAGTTTAACTTTAAAAACTTTTTTCTATTATTGTGTTTGTATTGCTATCCATCTCTTCTTGTTTTATCGATTTTCGCTTTGTTTACGGTATTTTCGCATTTGCACACCTCTTTACTCTTTCTTCTTTTATAGAGCAAAAAAACGTCTAAATGAAAATTGCGTAGGGCAAAGTTTTCAACGACTTTGTAAAGATCTTTTTGCTGCCCAATTTCAGCTGAAACTTTTTTGCATTGTCAACTGACGCCTTGGTTCCCAAGCTTTTTCCATCTCAAGTGACAGGGGCATTAGTCACAGTGGATTAAAGACGTGAAAATGGACCTTTTGCAACACTAAGTTGGTCACGTGATTGATCATTTCTTCATCTTTTTTTCTTCAGCTTTATGAATTTCAGAACTCAAAAAAAAGAACAAAGATTGTAAATACCAAGAGGGAAAATGCTCAGACCAATGCCAGGTAAGGTTGAGATTTCATTTAGTCTAATCTCATGAGTACTTTGTCCGTTTTCGAGCAAAACACGAAGCTATCAAAAAAGATAACGAAGTCACTGCAGATTTTCTGCTTGGGTAGTAAGAATGCTTTCGCTCTCTTACACGACCAAGCCCTCGACGTTTGTAAATGACTGTCTGTCGTCAAACATTTTCAAGTTGCCCAGCCCCTTCGAAGGAAAAGAAAAAAAGCAATTAAAGACAAATAGCGGTAACTGAGATCATCACTTTAATGATTATATTACCACGCAAATGGAGGCAGCTTACTATAGCATAGTTGAACCATTGTTCAGCAGCTGACCCATTGTGGGTATTGTCCACTGGAATAAACTGCGCATGACGTATTATGTACATTTAAATCGTGGAAACCTCCTTTCGCAAATTTGAAACCAAAGTCTAAAGGTATATTTGACTTGAGTGTTAAGTCGACTTCGAATTCCCTACACAGTTTCTCGAAATTATATTGTTATAATACCAGATGCCACAGAACATCACCGTCCACTTATTTGAGCATGCTAAGATCGAGACAGAACCTGGAAAAGTTGTTATGCGGCTGCACTCCAGCCTTAAATCACTGTAAACACTTTGGCCACTATTTCTGTGCCAAAATGTTAAACGTTCGGATATACTTCACATCACCCACAGGCCGACAGAGAGTGAAATGCATTAGCTCTTGGGAAGGACCATGTCAGGTGGTTAATGTGAAAGCTCAAGCTTCTGTACTCAATAACGTTGGAAGGTTAGAAGCTCATTGCGGATGCATGTGTTAAAGAGATCATAGATGTTTGGGTAGAAAATGGATTAACTCTGTTTCATTTTGTCCTGCCTGCGTTGGTTCCTGGTTTTTCAAATCAGTGAATTTTGTTCTTGCATCCGGGTCATTTTCGTGGCTTTTCATCATTATCTGATACCCAAAGCAAACAAGGACTTGTGATGGTCTGTTTTACTCATTTTCGGGGTCATTGATTGAAAAGCAATCACCAGTTTTTAATTTTATTCCTGACAGAAAAAATTTCAGGATACCCCGAGGGAAGGAAGTCCTTCTTGTCATGTACATGTAGGTTGCGTCTTCTGTGTGGTCTTATTCTATCACAGTCATACAATCATACCCTCCCACATCACCCACACTGGGCAGTATACCTCTAATTTGCAGCAGATAGTCAGAAGATGACGAATAACAGTGATTGAATGCTAAATATTTTAAGGCTCCACTGAACGCTTGAGGCATCAAAATTTCGCTTACACGTGTCCATGTATTATTACGCCCTTCGAAAAGCTAGTGAAATCCACAAAGTCGAGATTTTTAATTTATGATTCAAATGTTGTAGTCTAGGCAGAAGCATGCGCAAGCTCGTGATTATTCTGCCATCCATTCCTGGATAAGGTAAACCACCTACAGAAAATTAGGAACGACTCCAGTTTTTGGGCAGAAGCGTAGGGACGTATTTCCATGGAATAATGAAACGCTGCAGTGGTTTAGGACAACAGCTCAACAACAGCTTTCACCTTAACAACAGCTTAGGACAACAGCTTTCTCATCAGCTTTTAATGATGCAGCAATTCAGTTTGTGGAAGAAAGAAAACAAATTGTGTCTATCTTTGTTTTCGCGATTTGTGCAGATATACCGAGTAAAGGTCATCAAAGCTATGCAAAAAGAAGAGGTTACCTATCGTAAAAATCTCGTAGAGGACAACTCCATAGCTCCATCTGCGAGGGAATGAAATATATAATTAATGAACGTTAAAACAATGACTATCACAACTCTTGTATTTCCATGGCTCCCATTACGCGATCAGGTTTTGTGTAGGAAATAATTACACCATCCTTAAAGTAAACATCAGTCTTCGTGGATGGAACAGGACACTTGCGATACTTGTTCACTACAATCGTTAGTCAGAACAGAATCGGCTGAAAGAAAGTTCTAGTGTCTGAAGACTGTCCCAAGTGTGCTACAGACTTAAGAATCCTCTTTATATGCACGAAGTTCGGATCTTGGGTTCTGAATATTGGTTCAGGTCTTGCACAAGTACTTCACTCTCTCCTTAGATTCTGTAAAATTAGTTTTTCGTTAAGGGATCCCAGCAGTTAAACCAGTGTGAAATACTGGTTTTTTTCAGCTTGCTTTAACGTTTTTTCAGCTTGCTTTAACGTTTGTACTCATCTTATCTCGCATTAAGGAACCTTAATGCTTCTCGCTCGTTACCTTAAACTCAAAGGGGCCCATAACCAAGGCTAAGCTTTGTTTGCTGGGATTAAGTGATGAAACTGAGATCAAGAGCTTTGCCATGTATTGGCCACAATCGTGGCCGTTTATTTTCTAACAAGTCAACTGACTTGCATAGTCTAGAATGGTAATTTATTTCCGGCAAAGGTGAGGGCAAACCCGCCAAAGCCCTGTGCGAGAAACAAACAAGGGTCGCCCCACCCGAAGCCATGGCAATGAGCTCTGAACGAAATCAAGGTAAGAGGCAACCAAGTAGACCCTGCTCACATGGCACCTTATGAGAAAACAAACGTTAAATCATCGAAGAGTAACACCTCTCCACCTAGAGAGACAACACTGAGATAGTTGGTCCCTGCTCAAGAGTCCAGTGCAATCTCTCCAGGATAAGCAATAACACAACATTGCTTATCATCACGCGTCAGGATCAAACACCGCGCATGAAAAATTGGCGTGAAATGGGAGAGAGATCTGGCCAGCAAAAAAGTGGATAGGGAGAGGTTCCCCTAAAATTTAAGTAAGTAAGTAATAGATTAACAGGGCAAATCGGTTGAGCGTGATAAATAAAAATATTCACGGGTTCGGCGGGATTACTATGCTTACAATGTCTTAATGAGAGCTTAATTGTATCAATGTTATTCCCGTTGCGTTTCATAAAGCTAGCCTGTTAGCTAGCTGGTTAGTTTGCTTTGGGTGACACGTGATCTCACCGATCCTTAAGGCAGCAAAAATGGCAATAGCACACATTCCTTGCAACAGTTTCCCATTGTACAGTGTTGACTGGGTTTGAAAACAAGAAGAAATGATGTTTTCAAGAATTGGTAACGAAACTGGCAAACGTGAGTCTCTAGAAGGATTAAGTTTACTATAACCCGTTGGTGTCAGCTGTATCATGCCTCCTTTTGTTCGGTCAGGTAGTCCCGCTAATCGATGAGGAAAGCCTAAAGCTGAAATGTAAGTCAATACCGCCAAATGAAGCATACTTTTGCTCTGCTAGATATGCAATAAACAGGGCCAAATGCTCAGTTAAGGTTTGAAAAATTTGACCCTGGATTTGTAACTTTTCTACCTGAAAGTGTCGGGACAGGTACCAAAGCCTACGGTAAGTATTGAAGGAAGTGGAGCTCAAACTTGCCTCTAGCAACTGTATTTAAGTATCTCCCAGTTCTCTGGTAGCAGTTGCATCGGTAGAGGGGTTGGCTCTGGGTTCATACCCGGTGCCAGGCCTTTGAATTTCTCTATCTGCAAACAAGATAGACTATTAGGTAGTATGTTCCGTGCACCTTTTATATGTCGAGCCCTAAACAGAATGTTGTTTTATAAGACAAATGAGCACTAGGTCGCGGAGTAAGCTTAGCAGTTTTGTGTCTTTTGCTGTTTGTTTATTGATGATGTAAACAATGCTTTCATTATCTGTTATAAAAACAACGCGTTTTGTTTTTTAACTGGCTGCACCACAAGCTTAAGCCTAAAACTATTGGGAAAAATTCCAGGAAGCTAATGGTGTTCCTTCCAAGAGTCTGGCCATGTACCATATGCTCACTGTTTACCAAAAATAAGACCGCAACCACTAGATTGTGCTGAATCAGTGTAAAAACGTAAGCTGTAGGAAGAGGCCCAATCGTCCTCAAGGAAGAGGAGTTTTGCATTGAAAGAGCTCATGAAAGTTTCCCAAATTCAGTAAATCTTTTTTGGCTTCACTCGTTAAGCGTATGAAATGATGTGAATGCGTAATGCCAATAGTAAGATTGATCAGCCTCCGAAGAAAAACTCTGCCTCCCGGGAGTGAACATGACCACCGAGCATGCAAAATTCAATAAGCCAATAAGAGATTGACGCTCTTTCAGTGTAACTTTCTTCCTCCCAAGCAGACTGCGAATTGCCAACAGACTTTTTCATGAGGGAGCCTCGCTTCGTTCCTACCATAATCTAATACAATTCCCGCTAAAGTTAAAATCGGGGAAGGGCCCTCAGTTTTTTCTGGTGCCATAGGCACCCCCACATTCTCACAAAATGTCAAAAATTTTGAAGGCTAGTTTTACATGTGTCGAAGGAGTCAGTCGGAATTAAAAAATTATCCAGAATGTGAATAATATGTGGCATATTGAGTTTGTTACGTGCAACCCATTCCAAAGCAGCACTAAGCATCTCAAATGTCCTACATGAACTAGCTAGTCCCATCAATATTGGCAAGCAGCAATCTACACAATATTTACCCTTCCAGTACATACCTAATAGGTAGTAATCAGCAGGGTTACTGGGATTATACGAAAAGCACTTCTCATTAACTGTCCGAAGAGAAAAACACGAACCAGTAAGGAAAGAGAGTCTGTAACGAGCAAAATTTTGTTGACGCCTTTCGAGTCGACGCCATTACCGACAACAATCAAGAAGCCCAAGCGTTCGCAGTATCGAGAATCATGGAAGATGTTCCAAAACAACTGAAGCTCACTCTATGTAAGCTAGATGGTTTAGAGTCTAAACTTGAAACAGTGATAGAGACAGTAAACAACCTAAAGACCGCGGTTAAAAAGCTTGTGAATAAAGTACAAGGGGTCGCCAAGAAACTTAGGGATGACATCTGTGCGATGGATGAAGGTGTATCCTTTCTCAACAATGAGGTTCAGGAGTTAAAAAACAAAGAAAGAGTTCACTTGGAGAGAATTAAGGGCCTGGAAGACCAAGTTATGTACCAAGAGCTATAAAATCGGCGCGAGAATCTTCGCTTTCTCGGAGTTCCAGAATCGACGGCAGACGAGGAAGATACGAAAGAAGTGATTTATCAGCTCATAGAGAGAGAGCTTAGCATTGGGGAGGTGAGGAAAATTGAGTTCCAAAGAATTCACAGGATAAGTAAGAAGTCGAACGAGATAAGACCCGTTACAGCCCGTTTTTTACGTTACCAAGATAGAGAATATATCCTTAAAAGATCAAAGGAAATGAGCCGTTCGCTAGATTTTAAGGTGCTCGTGGATTTACCAAAGGAAATCAGGCATCGAAGAAAGGCGCAGTGGCCCAAGCTGAAGAAGGCTAGGGACGAAGGCAAGACCGGATACTTTAGCTGGCGCGAGCCGGATAAACTTTATTTCGATGGAGTTTCGATGTAAATGACTGTCAACATATTTATTCAATGCTTGCCATAGATAATTTAAACTATGAGTTTCACACTTAGTTCCGAAGGCAGACACAGTTTTTCTCATATTTAAAGATAAGATTTTCATGTGTATCTCATTCTACTACTTAAAGTATATGTCTGAATTTACTTTGAGGTCAATTTATTTCGCAACCCTTTTGGTTATTTTTCGGGAGCAAAGAAGAATTTATTCAAATTCCTTTTTCCTTACCTAGTCCCAAATCTCAAAGGTCGTAATTTACATAATTTGTTCTCTGCCTCTTAAAGAAAGAAGTATGTTTTTGTTTAAGTTAATGTTTATAGTTTCTGGTGTTTTTCGTTTTGTTTCTCATTTATATTTTCTAGCTGTGCGTGCTGCTATTGACGCTTATTTGGTAAATTGTACCTGCTGTTTACGTTTTTCAAAGAATGATAACATTAGCTGTTCTCACTTGAATAGACCATTTCCGATATATTCAAATTCTTACTTGGCTCCGAGGCTTGGGGGAGTAAAACAAAAGAAATAACAAGGAGGTCGAGGGATGAATAATAAATTTATTTTGTTTCATTCCCCCAAGCCTCGGAGCCACGTTAGAATTTTAATATATCGGAAATGGCCCATTGGATAGCTTTATCTCTAGGGAAATGGGGCGAAACGACATAAATTTTAACCTTTTGTCATTAAATACTCGTGGACTTCGCACTCTTGATAGAGGGAAGGTTTTTTTCAATTGGTTGGCGAAATCCTGTGCGGATATCTGTTTCCTTCAAGAAGCATATATTGTACTTCAGAAGTGGAAAATATTTCGAAAAAACAATGGAAAGGTGACATGTTCTTTTCGCATTGAACTGGTCGTAGCAAGGGCGTTCTTATTCTTGTAAAAGACCATTTAGACTTCAAATTGCAATCTGTTAGGGTTGATTCGCAAGGTCGCTATATTCTTCTTGAGGATTCCCCTTTTTTAATTCTAAACACCTATGCGCTGAATAAGTGTTCTGAGGAATGTGATTTCTTCAAAACAATTTTCGAGCAGCTTAATAGCTCACGATCTAGGAATTCTCTGTGATCATTGGTGGAGATTTCAGTGTCATTTTTGATCAAGAATTAGACGGGAGTGGTGGTCTATAGAAAACGAAAGACTCTGTCAAGGTGTTAGAAGATATCTATTTGGAACACGATTTGTTAGATATCTGGCGTGTCAGGCATCCTAAAGAGAAACGTTTCACTTGGCGTCAAAAAACTCCAATTATTCAGAGACGTTTAGACTTTTGGTTGATAAGCGACGGTTTACAAGATGATGTAGTTTCTGTAGATATAAAACCGTCTGTTAAATCGAATCACTCTGCGATAATTAACAGTTATTCTTCGAGGACGCGCAGGATATGAGCTGATATATATAACCAACGAGGCCGTAGGCCGAGTTGGTTATTATCAGCTCATATCCGGCAAGTCCGAGAAGAATAACTGTTTTAGTAAATTTTCAAGCAGTCCAATAACCGGA
>Ga0126343_10001884_pt1 | contig 10317 bp, 10 predicted proteins | sample Cyp2metagenome_FD_92531 | JGI IMG/M metagenome (GOLD analysis project Ga0126343, IMG submission 92531) | Coral microbial communities from Lord Howe Island, Old Settlement Bay, Australia - Cyphastrea 2 metagenome | ecosystem: Host-associated > Invertebrates > Cnidaria > Coral ... | reverse complement strand
TGCGTCTATTTGTTTTTTAGTGTACGGATAATTGTTACGCTTATGCGTCTGAGCTCGGTTTTTGTGTACTGATAATTTCACGCTTATGCGTCTGCGCTCGCTACCTTATTTTTATATACTACTCTAGGTGTAGTTTTCTTCTTAATTTTTGAGAAGTTGTTAGCTCGTAGGATGTCCCTGTTTCTATCTCAATTCCTTCTTAGTTTGCGTACTTGGCCAGGAATGTCTCATAACGAGAATTTTCCTTGGAGAGTAGCTGATGCTTGTCAACGTTGGTTTCTCCGCTGTGATAGAGCTGAAAAGTCTCCTGAGGTAACACTTACCTGTACATTAGATATTTTAACCTGCTCAGTAAACGCTTCCAGCGTCATTTCGATTTGGCGTACTTCACGTTGATGAGGGCAAATTTGCGAATTTGGACTAGATTAAGGCTTACTTCTGAAAAAAACATACGAACTCAATGTTACTGCCTCCAACAGCTCTCAGCTCTTCACCTCTGGGACCTTCATTACTACTATTGGGTATATCCGACTGACGTGGTTGTCATCAGCTGCTCACTAAGCCTCGGTAAGGATGGAGTCGTGATTCCTCTTTGTAAAAACTTAACACAATGCCCGTCATTTACAATCTGCAGCTTTATATTAAGCTTTTTTCCGATGCAATTGAAGAAAAAGACGTTTGTTGCTTGGTGAGTGTTTGTGATCATCGCACAAGGCGACTGCCTCGCAATTAACCTACCTGTGGTCGGTTTCCTCACAATAACTGAGCAAACCACAAACTCGTTCATCTTTCTCTTGAGCCAGGAATGATCTGTCCTGCAAAGAGGGTGGATTTATTCTCTTTCCGGTCTATCGGTTTCTTAGTCATTCCGGTCGGGATGGGTTTCTAAACGTCCATTTCCTAAGAATCTCCGCTTACTGTGGAAAGTCACACTCTTTTTGATTGTCATCTAGTCCTCCCAAATCGCCTCTGATGCCCACTAATTTGTTGGTGCACATCCACGCGTACCACGCTGATATCCTTAATTTGCCTCACGTCTCCAAAGATTGGACATTGACACATCGTGGATCATCGGTGGATCTCGCTAGGATTTAAAGCCAGGAAGATTGAACAGCGCCATGGTGTTTTGCATGTAAGCATTCGCAATTTTACTCGTCCGTTATAGTTTGCAATCAAGACATTTTGGGCTCGCTCCTAAGCTTCAGAGGAGAAAGGTAATCTTTCGATAACTGTTTTAAGTTCCGGTTCCACAAGTTCTCTGAATGACCAGCTGAGGCGATTTAGCGCTTTTAATTAACCTGAGGGGAATAGGCGACATTGCAAGTTGGCCTGCTTGTGGTTGATCAAAATTACCCGCTTTAGTCTCGCTGCTTTTGCTTACAGACCTTTCGCAGGTGCCGGTTTGTGTTAAGAATCCTGAACAAGGCTGGCCAACTACACACATGCGTTCTGACTAGGGACGTCATGCGGATCATTCCAGGATGATTGTAATGTGACTTCGACAAAACAGCAGCCTAATATTTGGTAGGAATCACAACTCTGGTCACGGAGGATGCAGCCTTCTGAAATGATAAACTCATATTATTCACTGTAATAAGTCTTCAGCTCTTCTGAAATGCAATATACTTTTTCGCTGGCCAACCATGTAAAATGCAGTATATCGCGCAAGAGGGAACGGGATCCCCACGTGTGGACTCGCGGATTTGAGACACTGTGTTTGATGCTCGTTCCATTTGAACGCTGTTGACCGAGTCAGCTTCCATACTCCAATCATCCTGTTTTCTCATGGTATTTCGCGGCAATCGAGACAGTTTGTCATCGTTACGTTGACATTATCGTTGGAAGCCTGGTTTTTTAGGCCATAATGATAAGCTGACATTGCAGCACAAGAATACATGTACCACGTTTAGGACCAAGCAACAAGGTAAAGCGCCTGTGGTCCCCAAGTAATGAAAAGCGTCATCTAAACAGGTACTGATTTAACTTTTTAAATGCCAAACACAATTGCCAGTGCTTCTTCCTTGACCAAGAAATAAATTTGCTCACTTGCTGAGAGACTGCGAGATGCCTACGCGATTGGTCTTGTTCTACATCATCAGCGACGTCTGACAAGACTTGAAAGCTTCTCAGGGCACGCTTTCGTCCAGGCCCAGGGAGCATCGAGCATCAACAAATAATTCATTTTAGCGTCCGTTGTTTGCCGAAAAATGGCTAGATTTGCCACCACTCCAAATGGGAGGTGCATAGAACGGATAAGTGTTGATCGTGACTGTTGCTCGTGACGTCTTGACTAGATTTTTCATCCAACAGCACATGTTGATATGCCTCGGGCAAAATCTAGTTGGAGCCCTCGCCACTATTCAGCTGCGTAAATAATTTTTCGGCCGTTGGCAATTTAAGGATACGCAGGTACATCTGAAGCGGCGCTGATGGTAACCTTATAATCACAACAGATCCTCATTGTGCCATCTGCGGCTTTAGAACCGGGACGATAGACGCAGCCAAATCAGAGATTCTCCTTTCTCCAATACACCGAGTCTTTTCAGCCTCTTGAGCTCCTCTGCAATCTTCTCTTTCAAGGCAAGGGGAACCCTTCTAGGCTTAACGAGATGTGGGGTTGAGCGGTCACTCCATTAATTGAGCCCAGGTTCCATTACACCGCGATGCACACTTAGAAATGAAGTTTCGACTTTGTCAGACGGTTCCAGGGAAATCTGTTTGATCTGTTTCCAGTCAAGTTGTAACAATGGACAAACACTGATTTCTTCTCATAACGCCAGTACATCAGACCATACATGGTTCGGAATGATCATGACAGAGGCACCAGTATACAGTCCACTGAAATGCCATCAATCAGTACAGCGGGCCATGGGCGATCATTTCTTTGCAGCTTCCCTGTGAATCGACTATCATGGTAAACACAGGCCATGCAGTTTTATCTACTGGTTCAGCCATCGTCTCCATTTCTTCAATGTTATGGATTCCATCGGATTTCCTTTTTTCTTTCGTCTTACTTTTCTAACTTTCTCGTCCCTTGGCTTTCGGTACACGCTTTCCCGGACACTTCATTACGATGTGGGCAAATTTCTGGCACCCACGACACTGTGCTCTCCGATGAAACAATTTTTCGGAGAATGACTAGTTTTTCCACACCTGAAACACTCAGAAAAGTTCACACCACTCTCTTGGCATCAACTAAACCGTTCTCGAATGGCTTCCTCGCAAATTTGCACGTCTCTGCTAACATTCCTACCTTGGCGAGGTACTGTCTGACAGTTTCCGACTCTTCCTCTTAGGTTTTGTGAAACTTCTATCTTTCTGTGATAATTATCGGTTTTGGATCCACATGCTGTGCCATAGTATCCACCACTTCCGTGAACTTTAATTCTTACGGTTTCCTCGGCGTTGAGATGGGCTTCAACGCACTTGTCGGCTAACACACTGCTAACTTTGAAGAACATTTCGAGTTGCTCCACATATTTTCCCAATCGTTGCCTGGCATAGAATCTTCAATTCGCCTTAAATACGATGGATGGACTACGATTCTACGCTGCGCCGATCCTCCCAGTGTGTCCGGCAGCTCGTCGTCAATTGATGCGTTCTTCAAAGGCGAAACGACTCCACTGAAAGTAGCGCACTTAAATACACTCGGCAACTAAACTATAACTGGCAAGAAAATTACAACACACGCGGTCTAGAACGAACTGAGGTCTAGGTTAATTAACATAACACCGTTTGCTTTCGACACAAGGAATTATCCCGATAATGTTTACTTTACTGAAGAAACTAAGAAGAAAGAAAAAATGTTCAATGCTCCTATCTCGAAAGGAAAAATACAATCAGTGAAAAACCGATCGGTGGAACATCATTACTCACGGAAGCAAAAAACAAATTGAAAAACATAAATATCCGTTAATCAAGGAAGTCTTTTTGTTGTTGACGCTTCTAGATCTAGGCTTAATGTCAGAGAAAATTCACAGATCTGGCAAGTCACAGTAATTTACTTTACCTTTGCAGCTCTATGCTTGTTGACTGGTCCTTGTGATTATTCAATGGAAAATATAACCCTCAGAGTTCGATCGACTAGAGAATTTCGTTTTCCAACTGAGTATCGATAAACCAAAACCAAAATATATGGACCTATATGGTAATCACAAAACAAATACATGTAGCTGACAGCAAGCGCGGGAAAACGTGTGAGATCAGGGACACGACTGCCAAAGCATGCCGGGAGAAAGTATCGCTCGAGTTTGTTTTCATCTGATCGCCGAACGGCAAACACCTCTGTGCAGCGTAATGATATGCGAATATTGGGGCCCTTCTGATGCGGAAAGAAATCTCGTCGGAGTGTTTTTATTTGCACCGCCGTAGCTAGTAACAAGCCAATCGAGGCACTTGCCTCGGTAATTTCTTTCACTTTTTTCACTATAAACATTCTTAATACCTAGGAAGAGAACTCAACCATGGACAGATTGCCTCAGTCATAAGTCTTCCATAGGCATTGCCTCAGTCATAAGTTTTTTCTGGCTACGGCCCTGATTTGATATCTTTCGAAGTCAATTAAGTGACAGCTGTTGGTATGGCAGTAAAACTGATTTTAGGAAAAGCTAGTCTTGAAGATTGTACTCGGTTAATGACATCTTTGAGTTCGATTTAAACTGTGCCGAAGTTAAACACCTTTTCAGGTTTATCGACGGAGTTATGTATGAAACACATCGGTGGCCAAGAAAGTGGGTCTGCAGTGATTTTAATGGATTTTGGTTTGACGCCAAGGGAGAAGTAATATGTTAGAGGAACTTGGCGAGAACAATTAAAAAACTAAGTAATATTCCGTCCTTGTGAAAGCTTGTGTACTAAACCCTTGGTTAACCTAATAAAAAATCATGAAAGTCTGCAGGTTAAGGGATGAATCTTTCAAAACAACAAAAATAGTACGTAAATAAGTCCTGGAATCCTTGCTCAGGGTTAAACATTATGTGCGGAGCGCAGTCAATGCTGTAAATATTACACTGACGTTGCCGGGTTCACTAAGCCACGTCAACCTTTGGTTAACCTCTTGAACAAGAACGAGTGGTTCCGACCAGAAAGTTCGAAGTTATGTAAAAGCTTTAAAAGCTTTAGCTAACTGCACTGATAATAAGTAGGTGAATGATGATATATATAATGATAACTATATCGAGTTGTTGCTGATATTCGGAGAATTTGAAAAACGCAAAAGTTTTGAAACGCCAAAACAATTTCTGTAGGCGTGAATGTCATTACAGTGGAACCCCGATACAACGATCGTCGATATAACGATATCCCCGGAATAACGATAAATATGCCATGTCCCGGAAAAAGTTAGAGTAAAATGTATGGGACAGAATCCCGATATAACGATCTTCAATATAACGATATTCACGACATAACGATGAGGTTTTAGCGCAGCGAGCGTAACATCTTCCCCGATATAGCGATATTGCAGTATCAGTACACAGATACAATTTAAACAAAACATTGAATTTAATACAATTACATTACAGTAATCGAGTACAGTAATCTGTAACGTTTGTTTCAACAGCTTTCAGTTTACGATGCCTCTTTATCCTCCTTGTCATTTAATAGTTTTTTCAGTTTTAGTATTTTACCCCGATTTAACGATATTTTCGGTTATTTTACGGCAATATCGTTATATCGGGTGTCTCGATATAACGATACCTCGAAATAACGATCTAATTCCACTGCTCCCTTGGCATATCGCTATATCGGGGTTCCACTGTTATTCAAAATCGATAAATTCGATTGAACGTAATTAGCGAGATTTTCGATGTCGTTGGCGTCAAAGTCCATTTACAACGTGTTCTTAGTGATACGTAGTACGGTTTTTTCATACATTGTTTCCAGAAGGCATGTGTGATCATACTGAAAGACGACATCATTGCTTCTGAGCCAAAATTACCCTCTTTCTGATCGCGTTCGGTGCATGTCTTATCTATGTCATCGCTTCAACATTACCACTCATATGTAATTTAGTAATCACAAGCTATAGCTAATTGTGGCAGAAAGCCGTTTAACCAAATTCTTATAGAAGATTTCAGTCGACTTTACCAACACTGTCAACCCTTGAATTTAGTGTTGACCAGTACGATTTATTTCACGGTTGATGATTTTACGGCTTTTTGCATGCGAAATTAGGTAGCTTGCTTACGATTGGCTTAAAGACAATGAAAAAGTGGGCCTGTGCCAAAAGGAGTGCACAGGCAAATAAATAACAGACACGCGCCGAAACGGGAAACCCTCCCTATTGTAATATATAATTTTTGAAGTTTGAGGGACGAATAAGTCGGAAAGTATTATTCTGACGGCACGTTGGAGAGACTCACGGTGCACTTCGGGTTGCTTTAGGACTATTTAAGGTTTTTGGCGGGAGCTAAGTCACTCTAGGTCGGTCAGTCGGAGTGTTCGCCCGCTTTATTTTAGGCTTCCGATCTCCTGCAATCGTGTCAGTTTCAAATGAGGTTCAAGAGTTTATTCATACGTCCTTGGCTGAAAATAATAAGGCGTTGTTAGTAAGACCAGATCTCGAAGTTAGTAGTAGATTCGGCTGAAAGTATTAAGCGTTCCAGCGTGGAACTTGAAGCTGTCGATGACCAGTTAAGGGAAATCAAGAAGTTGTGTCGAGAGGAACAGAATTCGTTTAAACGCAAAGACAACGAGATGCAGTACAAGTTTAATCTTAAGGTACAGGATACCTTGGATGACGTTAAATCCCACCTTGAGTCCACCGCAGTTGACAAAGCTAAATCCTCGCTGTCAGAAGGTACGTCTATGCTTTCTGAGAGGCAAAAACTTATTTTACTAGCAGACAAGTCCGATTTTGGCTTGAAAACTGTCGAACATTATACCCAGCACTAGTTAGCTGACAACGAAGAGGACGGAAACAAGATCCGCCGTGCCGAGGAACGAGCCGAAAAAGCTCTCGGTCAAGTCCACTACTCCTAAAAGACCTATCAGCCAATCTTCATCGCTCAGTCGCCCTTCCAGTTCCTCACGCTTTGCTTCCCAGTATTCCAGAAGTTCTTCGTCATTTGGTTCTTTCCGTGATCAGCGCGATCGGCTATCCTCGGTCACCCGACGTTCCGTCAAGGCCCGGTAATTGTTTCGCTTGCGCCAGGTTTGGCCATTGGAGGTCCGAATGCATTCAAATCGCCCGATCTGTTTCTAAAGGTATATTTCAGGTAACAGATGACAAGACGGTGACAAACAAAGTAAGTCTGAATTTTCATCTCTTGCTGCCCCGTGTAATTTCCTTGAAGATTTATCAGAGGATTCCTTTCAAGAATCTAAGAGCTTTGAGCTTGAGTTGGAGATCCCAGTTCCGAGTGCTTCTGTTGGCCAGCAAATTTCTGTTCAAGGGAAATTGTTTAAGTCCATTCAGTATTGGCAATCTCTTGGTGCGCCGGATTTTATACTATCTGTCATCAGAAATGGTTGTAAAATTCCATTTATTCCCAAGCCGCCGCCTCGCCGTTTCACTAACAATTCCTTTCCAATTCCTTAGGCAGACTTTGTTAGAGAGGCTATCTTGGATCTCTTGCGTGAAAATAGTGTCTAGGAAATAATTTCTCCGCCTGACATCGTCAATCCGCTAACTGTTTCAGTTCAAGCTAATGGCCGAAGAAGAGGCTTATTTGGATTTGAGGCACATTAATTTGCATGTCTACAAACAAAAATTTAAGTGCGAGAATTTGCATGCCATTAAGAAACTAACTTTTGCAAAAGGCTTTTTTGTTTTCACTTTTGTTTTAAAGTCAGGTTACCATCACGTAGATATTTTTCCAGATCATCGCTAATATTTGGCTTTCTCTTAGGAGTTTATTCCAGGCCATACGAGATTTTTCCAGGTTACTGTTTTGCCTTTTGGGCTTTCCAGCGCTCCTTAATATATTTTCACCAAGTTGCTTAAGCCTTTGGAGACACATTGGAGGGCATTCCAATCGCACGGCTCATGGCTGACTGACTCATCCTCAATAAACTTTTCACATTCAAGGTCTCGTGTGAGTGTAGTCAGAATGTTTACTCCTCGCCATTTCTAGCTAAGTCTCCAAGAGTGTGTTTTAGTTCTAAAAACGGAAACTCATCGGCTTGAAACCACGACACCTTGTCATTATTCAGATTTGAGATGTAGTTCTCTACCAGTATATCCGGCATCGAATATTCAAATAGCCAGACACATTAGGGGCTAAGAGAGCTCTAGGAAGTAGTAAAAATGTAATTAGGTCTATGCGCCTCACGTATCCACCACAAAGTTCATATGATTATCTCTCACCCATCCCTAGCCCATGAGCACGCTCTCTTACACGGCAAGTGGGACTCCATAAGAAAAGCACGAGAAAAGGTTTTGACATGACTCCTGTCATGTTGTCTTAGACTCATACACGAACGGAAACTTTTGTTTACATTAGCTCAGGGTTCACTACTTCATAGCCACTTCACACTTTAGAGTCGACCTGAAAAAGTCAAAACACAGGACACCAACTTCCGGCTAATTGCGTTCGCAGAAGGCAGCTCATAACTTGGGTGTCCTGTGGTTTCAAGGGTGATTTCTTTTGAGACTCGAGACTAAAGATCAGGAGACTTTTAGCTGCTTCTGCCCCGCATGTTCAAAGACGTTTCTCCTGATTCTTTTACCTCACTCTCACGTCTAGACTGTCCAGAGCTTCTCTATTTTTCAATGCACGCGAAAGAAAACGTGAGCGAAATTCAGTTCTCTGGCGATTCAAACAACGACTGACTCATCGTACCTTGGCACTGAACATACCATGATCACAATGACAAAGAAAGGATAGAACAAATACATGTACCTTGTACCGTGTCGCACAATATTTTTACAGGTTCTACTGCATATTTTGTAGTCTTTCCACTATCCTCAAAAAACAAAGACGTCGCAATGTACTCCACTGGTACGTAAAGTTATTCATACCATCACCAGGAGCGCGCAAACCCCATACTTAGCCTATTTCACGGCATTTTTACTGGTCTATTTTAAGGCTTTACTGGTCTATTTTAAGGCAAATAGGTCAGATTCGGAACCCTGGTCTACATGAGCGCGCCACAGTAACAAAGAAAATGGCAGCCTCAGGTGGACATCTCGACATAATAAAATAATAAAATACGTTAATTCCCTTTGTATTTCCCTATTTTCAGGATTGGCATGGAGGTCAACGTTCTGTTGGGGGTCTGAATTATGCTTCATTCGCGGTAAATTCAGACTGAAAATAGATCGGTCTGTGAAATCGCCGAGACAAGAAGATGGGGTACCTGCGCACTCCTAGTGATGGGCTCCTGACATAAAAACCTCACATTTATAATCTTGTTGAGGCCATTTATTTAAAATGTCACTTTAAATAAAGCAATGAAATCGTTCATGGGTACAGGTACAATGTAGCTGTTATAAAATTCACAGAAGATTGATCGTCTGACGATATCATCATATCAGTCACACTGACAGAAGTAATGGCAATAGAGTGACTGATTACCAAGTACGGTGAAACCTGTATTGAGCAGACACCCTTGGGATAAGTGTCTACTTAATAAAGGGTGTCCACTCTAAACAGGTTCTAATATATTGTGCAATTATAACTAAATTGACATCGCTGAGCAATGTTACAAGAGTCTGAGCTGAGCTTTACAAAAATGTCCGCTGATCGCAAGTATATTTTTGTAGTCAATGTGGAAAGAACATTTAGTCACTCAAGGTGGTGGCCATTTATTGGATGGTCCTCGCTTTATCCAGAAGGGTACACTTGAAAAGGACCCCTAAATGGTGCCAAAATCCTGTTTTGTGGGCGTGGCTTGAAAGATGGAGCCTTTTGAGACTGAATTAAAAGGTACCAAATCCGCGTTTTTAAATACTAAAACGTACGACAAGCAACCCCGGCCTCTCCCCCCACGGTCTCAAGGTGTAATGACAATTAAACCAAAATTTTTGTCTTTTCAAATGATCACGACTGTCTGATAATCGTAAAGATTGGCACGCAGCTCCAAACGCCAGTCTTTTGTTTTCAAATTCGCAAATACTAGTTCCCGCAAAATACAAAAAAACGCTCATCCGCAAAATTGAAGTAACGTTAATCCATATAATCTCAGAGAGCTATACCTGTACCCAGATCTCTCTGGTCTGTTAACCATTGGTAATAAGTTACCTCAAATAAGATTTTAGGTCCTACCTTTCCTGTTTAACAGGGAGGTAGTCATATATATCATCTGCTACGAAGTTAGGTTCATTGTGAGTAGAACATAAGCTCTGTCTTCTCTTCTCAACATGAATCTAAGTTG
>Ga0126343_10001883_pt1 | contig 10318 bp, 6 predicted proteins | sample Cyp2metagenome_FD_92531 | JGI IMG/M metagenome (GOLD analysis project Ga0126343, IMG submission 92531) | Coral microbial communities from Lord Howe Island, Old Settlement Bay, Australia - Cyphastrea 2 metagenome | ecosystem: Host-associated > Invertebrates > Cnidaria > Coral ... | reverse complement strand
GATTTCCTCGGCTTCGTTGAATATTTTTTTCTGAAGCTCTCCACGACAACCTTCCCGTTCCGTTGTACGGGCCAAGCAAGTAGGCCGATGGATGAAGAAAACTGCTTCGTGTAAGAAGGCGACAGAGTTTCCCGGCTAGAGCTCTTCGCTGATTGGGCAGAAAAATATTTTTCTGCCCAATCAACGGAACGGAATTCGACCACTTCTGGAACTGGTTTGGTGAGAATAAGTTTCCAGGGGCTCTTCAGCACTTAAAGTAAACTTTCGTCCGAAAATATCGCTCGCTCGAAAATATCGCATCGTCCCGGCTAGTAGCCCCTGGGTTTCCGAGGATGCCCCTGTATCGACTATAGAATAAAACTGAAACACAAACTAAAGGAGTAATGTTTGTGAAGCTATGCTTGCCTTGTTAAAGACTGCGACGAGGTGCTTTCCTGAGTAAGTGGCACTGAAAGTAGCCCCTTTTGTAGCGGAAAATAGACGCAAAAGTCACGCACGTGCAATTTGCAAAAAACCCTATGGAAAATTTAGCTCTTGAAAACCATCCTTATGACCAACTTTGCTAACTTGCGGTTTCTTGAGCTTCGAGAAAGGCAAAACATGTCAATCAATCTTAATATATTCTATTCAGGCCTTCTGATATTACGCGATGGTGCGATTTCGCACAATCGACCTCGAATCGCATCCGATCGCACAATTCACAAAAATCGCATAATTCACAAAAGATCGCACATTATTCACAAAATCAACCATAAATAAACAATTTTATTAAAAAGTCCCGCATAAATACGTCTTTTTTTAAGATGATTTATCTTGAAAAAAGGCTAAAAAACGTCTGTCACCTTCGATTTCGTAAGGATTCGACGTTCAAGGCGTTATTATGCATGTCGGGGGCCTGGTACGAGTCTCATTCTTAAAGAGTTGCCTATTGGTGTGACGGTTTAACACAAACAAACCCTTTGTTCGGGTTAGCCAATCTGAATGGCTGACAGATTTACAATACTGACATGGTTATTGCAAGATAAGCGAAGTTGTCAGTCGTTCGGCAAAATTTAGTTTCTTTCGTTGAAAACCGATTAAAACCGTACTCATGGGTAAGTTTGTAGTGAAAACACCCGCTGTTTCTTCGACCAAGAAAGCACTCGCGTTCATACGATTTCCTATACATATTGTCACGATATACAAATCTTGATCTCAGATAATCTGGTGTCATACCGTGTAATGTTTTATGCATTAAGATAGATTTCTGTTCCAATCTTTGATAGTAGAGTCTTCGCCACCCTAGTGCCCGGAACAAATCATCCAAATGTCATGGATGCTTTTGCCTCAAACGTCTGTATAGTACTAAAAGCGAAAGGAAAAGACACGGTGGTGTAGCAGCTCTCATAACCTGCATTTATTTGGTATTTTAAGCAGCTTCTATTGTTTTTAAGTCTAAGTCATTGTTTCAATTGTTTGGTCTTTTGTTTTTGGCTAGGGTAGCAAGCCAATCATATCATACGTTACGAGAGCTGCTACATCAAAATATATCCCTTCCCTTCTCATCATGCATGACGGAGGTTTATTCTGTGTTCAGGAAAAATATGACGTACCTTCAAAATTTGACTACGGAAAAAGCTTCCCTTCACCGACACCATACTTACTGATTCCTGGCAACTTCACTGTTAGCTTCTCAGAGAACGAGCCTTGTATCAAGGACACTCGAGCTCCAGAAACTTCACCATGTGACGTTGTAATGTGTAGTTGTGCAATTGTAATTACGTCATAGCCCTCGTCGTACACGGTTTTTTCCTCCCTGGGAATCTGAAAAGTCCAAACGTTTAACGCAGACGCCAGCAGCATGGTAACACCCTGCGTTGTCAAATTTTAGAAGGCTCCTAAAAACGATTTCTTCCTTTTAGAATTAACGACGTATTATTATTTATGCATGTAAATAGATTTATTTAATATAGGTAATAAGACTTTTTGTATGTAAATAGATTTTCTCTTTTTAGTTCTCGAAAATATTAGTCTTTTAGGCTACTCTTAAATTCGAGCTGAAATAAAGTTAATGTTATGTTATGTTATGTTGACGATAAAAGGCAAGATTGATATCGGGATTTTCTTTCTTCAGGGTAGTCAAAACATGGTCCATGAGCGTTACAACTCAGGGACTGTCCTGATTACATTGCTCAACTACGTGCACAAAGGCTTGCGTCTCCATCTCACTCTCGTTCTTTCTGATTGCCACAGTGATATGCCAAGAAAATCCTTTCTTTGCAAACTTTCACCTTGTGATTCCCGGTACTGCTGCGGCAGGAACTTCATGGCCCAGTCTTGAATAAGTAAAACACTATTGTCGTTGAGACAATCAATGCAATCAGTATGTACGGCATCTTGATTCAAAAGTCGCAGCTGGTGCGACTTTCAGAGCTGAATCGCTCAGACGGCCTCTTGAATGGTGTGCATAGCGTCCTCTTTGTCATACAGTGACTCTCGCTTGTTCCAACTGACTTCTCTGGATTGCCATATTGATATCACTCAGCATATCTTTAAGGTCTTGGCAACGTCGACGCAACAAGTGGTCACGACTGCAGGTGCTCTTGAAGGACGGGTCAGTGAAGTCCTTTGGGGCATATTGGGTTCAGTGATCAGCATGCGCAACACAAGAACAGCTGGAAACATTGACCTATTTGATAAGAAAAGGTACATATGTAGCTGTTTCGACAAAGGTTGTCCATCCTCGGAGACCCAGAGGCTACTAGCCGGGACGATGCAATATTTTTGGGCGAAAGTTTACTTCAAGAGCTGAAGAGCCCCTAGGAACTTATTTTTACCGAACCAGTTCCAGAAGAGGTCGAATTCCGTCCCGCTGATTGGGCAGAAAAATACAATCAGTGATGAGGTCTAGCCGGGTAACTCTGTCGCCTTCTTACACGAAGTAGTTTTCTTCATCGATCGACCTAGTTGCTTGGCCCGTGCAACGGAGAGAAACATTCAAACGAAGCCGAGGAAATCGCAGGCATTGACATGGGGGTAGGAATCAATACTCTTCCATGATTTTTCTCGGGGGATTTATCGAAAGTATATCTTAAGTTTTTGTAGCTAATGTTCGCGATTTCTACACTATTGGTTTTTGGTTGCGGGGAAAGCTAGTCGAATACCCAAGGCTACTTATTATTTCTTCTCGGTCGTTGATTAACTTCTGAAACCTTCCACGATGTGCAAAATGCAAATCGCCGTTGCATGGGCCACGCAACTATGTCGACCGAACGTGCGAGCAATCGGCTAATTACAGTGCACGCACCTTTTCTGCTATCGCGCCAAAACAAAATACAACTTTGCAGTTTGTTCTCTGTACGATAGATCCACAATATTAAGACGATTGTTGCAGACTGTGTGGATTTGTTTTTTTCTGGAGAGGAAACCAAAACGAAACATTGTTTGGGAATTCGCAAAAATATTCGAGACAATGATCGGGGTAGAACGTTTGGAGGGCTATAAACGCCCAGTGTGTGTGTGGCACGTGTAGGTACAGTATTTTTTGGTAAAATTCCATGGAGCACATCCCTGAATTTTTCATCTCTGGTCAGTGACTCAGGGCTTCCATACAACAATTGCTAAGGGATTTTTGGTTTGGCCCAACAGCAAGGAAAGGTGCGTGTACTGTAATTAGCCCATAGTTCCCACGTTCGGTCGACATAGTTGCGTGGCCCGTGCAACGCCGATTTGCATTTTGCACATCGTGGAAAGTTTCAGAAGTTATTCAACGATCGACTAGTATTCGACTAGCTTTCTCCGCAGCCAAAAACAACAGTGTAGAAATCGCCCACAAAAATTTACGATCGATATACCTTTGATAAATCCCCCGATAAAACTCATGGAAGAGTATTGGTTCCTAGCCCCCATGTCAAGGCTTGCGACTTCCTCGGCTTCGTTTGAATATTTTTTTCTGAAACTCTCCGTTGCACGGGCCAAGCAACTAGGTCGATCGATGAAGAAAACTACTGCGTGCAAGAAGGCGACAGAGTTACCCGGCTAGACCTCATCACTGATTGGGCAGAAAAATATTTTTCTGCCCAATCAGAAGGACGGAATTCGACCTCTTCTGGAACTGGTTCGGTAAAAATACGTTCCCAGGGGCTCTTCAGCTCTTGAAGTAAACTTTCGCCCAAAAATATTGCATCGTCCCGGCTAGTAGCCCCTGGAACTCCGAGGATGAAGGTTGTCCAACAAAAGTGTAAAAGCTTACGCGACAATGCCGATTGGTATTATGGGTAGTATGCGTTAGGCTTTGCTTGAATGAGGTTTAAGGTGATTTAGCAACAAGGAACGAGAAAGAACGAATACTCGTGTTTGTGCTGTTTCCTTCCACCACGCTGAAACGCCTTGAGGTTCACTCAAGCAACTTTAAAAACCACCATTACCCATAATTATTTTCGACATTGACGCGTAAGCTTTTCCCCGATTGTAAGACACTCTTTCTCGAAACAACTGTATACTAGATCAGTTTTCAATTTAATGTCGAAATGTAATTAGTTTTGCATTTACTATAGTGGACGATTGGGTTAGAAACTGGAGCCAATTTTTCATCCAGTCAGAAGTAAAACCAAAACAAATGGTGACTCACTCGCACGCGTTTTCCCGCGCTTTGAGTAAGCTACATGTAATTTCTTGGAGTTTCGATTGGCTCATTGCATTGTCTGTGTCCTTTATGATTAGCTAGAGTGATTACTTTGCTTTTGGTTTCACGACACTCGATTGAAAACCGCTCTAATCAATAATAAGATTATTCTCTCTTGATTTCTACGAGGTGATAGTTGATGAGGCCGAAAGTCATTTAGAACTGGACATCGATGAGCAAATCAAAAACTCTGAAACAAAAATCAAGAAGTACAAGTTTACTTTGGATCTGTACGAGGAATTCAGTTATCAAGTAATCAATTTGAGCTCAGCTTTTGTTATACCCTTTGAAAAGCAGAAACGCTTTTGAGGTACACTGAAGGTAAAGGTGATATTGCCAAAGAAATAAAGATGGAAATAAAGTTAAACCACTAACCTTAATTCAAACCACAGCATGGAAAAGTCTTCAACCTGTTCGCGGTAGGATTGAGTGAATAAACCTAATTAGCGAATGCACGCGCTGCAAGTTAGCGAACGGGAAAGGATGTTCATTTCACATCAGTTTGTCAATCAGTTATCCTCGTTATGTCCTCGACTTTTATCGTTCAGGCTTCAATTTCTTCCGAGATACACAACTTTTTCACAATAGAAGCTTAAGCTTAGGTGGGTGATTTTTATATGTCATCCAGAACTGAAGGGGAGTCACAAACGGTAGTTTGACAGCCTAAACTCAGATTTGAAACGTGATGTAATTTGCATATTTGTACTCAACAGTGATTAAAATTATGTCAATCGGTATTTCCGCGATAGATTTTAGCCACGTACGATGAATAAAATAAATAGGTTTTTGGCCAAATTGGGTTTCTATGTTCTGGGTGATTTCCAAAATACTTTGATTTGCAAAAAAGAAACCGAGTGCGTGTTATGAAGAATGTTGTCAATTGAACAAAAATGATTCATATCTGAATTCCAGATTTCTTCAGAAATCATGTATCAATATTTTTAACATGTCTAAAGACGTAGGGTATTTATACCATATAAACGAGAAACATAGAAATCACTTTATTTAGAGCACAGGAATAGTTTCCTTTTCATTTCTCTCAATTAACATCTGCCGTATGTACGTGTTGGCTTAACGGGCTGGTCCTCAGCAATGACTAAACTGTTCAGACTGTCACTGGTGCTATAGTTTTTTTTATGACCACCGTTAAATTTCCCCCATTTTTTTTTTTATTAAGGGAATCACTTATTCAACAAACAAGCTGTGTTCAAGGTAAATGGCAAGTTCTTAATCGAGATAACAATGGAGATATCAGCCTCCTAATTTGCAATAAATTTGTGACTATTTTAAGCGACGTAATTATACCTTTCAGCCTCTTGGCTGTTGGTCGTTCAAACTCATCATTTTCCGAAATTATGTTGATAAATAAGACAAAGAAGGATAGTTCTTTATGTCTGTTACAAGAATTGTCGAAAAATTACGATGGCAGGATCAGGATTGATGTAACAAGGACTCCTTCGATCCGCCGTAATGGTGGGCCGCCAAGGTCACCCGAAATCGGCCTTCTCGATATTGCCCAAAGAAAAAGGAATTGGAACTTTTTAACATCGATTTCCTTGTTAGGACTCTAAAACAAGACTTCAAGCCAAATCTCAGCAATATCGGCGAGGTACGGTGGCCGCGACCTTCTCATATAGCTCGAAAATAACTGAGTATGACTCTTAAGTACTGAACTGAGTAAAGCATAGTTTTCAAACTCTATCGCTCGTGAATGTGGCCAACTTTTGTCTAGGAATTCCACTTTCCATCCAAACAAAGTAACTGTTCATAATTTAATTAACAAGAAAAGCTACCACTAAGTCTTTGATCTTTCCCACTTGAAAATAATATCATGATATAAAATATCAAGAATATTTTAGTCTATTCAAGTGAAAAAGTACTAAAGTGCGCGTGAGGAATTTGGATTATCGCTGCTGCCTAGTCCCCAGTCGCCCGCGCGAAAGTATGATTAACAATTAACTAGTGAGTAGGGGAGCAGGGGATCATGGCCTCATTGTCATACAGCTTTACGTCATGTAAAAACAAAGTACTGATAATGCGCATCTCATGCACTCGCGCGCATGACAAGCTAAAACAACAATACACTAGCCGTGAGTACTTGTTTGTGGCAAAGCATATCTTTTCAAGTCTGTTGGGGGCGGGGAGGCACTCCCGTGTTTTTAAGTGAGGGGAGAAGACTAACTCTAGAACTAACTAAAATGTATATAATCCCGTTTAATTCATAATCGAGGCTCTTACGTGCATATGCTAACAGCACTGACTCTGATCTGACACAGCAGGAACACAAACTATACGTTATAAAAATAGGCAGCGTAAAAAGGTTTTCGGTCAAGTCGCCGGAAAGTCATTTCGCTCGAAGTCATTTCGCCCGAAACCAGCGTCATGTTGCTTGAAATTCATAGTCATGTCACCCGAAATTTTATAATTCTCAAAATAAATGTTCATATTTGCATAGCTTAGCGGACACAACATTTTACGAGTTACTTTTCTTCAAGTTTATACACTCGATAAAATTTCGGGCGACATGACGTGGGATTTCGAGCGACATGACTATGAATTTCGGGCAACATGATTCTGGTTGCGGGTTACACGACTTCGGACGAGATGACTTTCTGGCGACTTGACCGGCTACCGTTTTGGTTAAAAAACGGTAAAAAACAACCATTGATAAGGTGAGGTATAGACGGATAACAAACAGCACAATCATTTTGGTGACTTACACCACTTAAAACCGCGAAGTAAGATTAGTTTCACATTTGCCAATTTGTGTCTAATACAAAAGTAACAAGAAAAAGTCATCTCGACACCGGACTTCTTGCCACAAGTCAATTCACCACTTAATAATCTTTGTTTGAGAGCTGGTCAAAAACACTAAACGGCAACTTTCAAGCTTTTTTCTAGGCACACTGTATGAGCTGACAATTAATGTATTTACATTCGGCGGAGCTAAACTGTAAGTGACTGCGACAAAGAATGTAAATATTTTCCTGTTGGCATGAAATGCTCGCATGCCGCTATGGCATTAAGTTATTCTATTGTTGTAAGCATATATAAGGTTTGACAAGTTGTAATGTATTCATCTCGGCTCTCGAACTTTCAAATTTAATTTAAGATCATTTCATCTTGTATGTGTGGTAATATTATTTCACCTTTAGCCCCCAGAGGTTAGTGCGCCTGCATTTGGTTGGGGAATACGTTCCTATTTTCCCTGGGTTTTTTGGTTTTCGTAACAGGCGGTTGCACAAGCTTTATAGCCTGAGTGGTATTTACTTTTATGTGTCTCTTTAACTAATATCTTTTTGAGCTTTTTAACGATACTCGGACGGCATTAAACACTCAGGCTCACAGTTCGAGCTGCACACCCATTCCTGTGTTTGAGTCATGAATATAAATAGGAAAGTAGTTATTCTATAAACTTTATTTGTAATTTTCTTAAACTCATGATTAATTTTTTTAGCCGTCCTAAACCGTGTAAAAAATATTTATTTCAAAACTGCTTTTTGTTTTATTTCAATGCCACTTGATAAACTTCACAGACCGGTCTCAAGCTAACCCTTGTTGGCAATCCCTCTGCCATCATTTGTAGCTATTTCGTGAAGCACTTATTTTCCTAGTGATTAGGAATCAATAAACGTTAAAACTTCAATACAGTATTTAACATTTGGTCCGCCAATTCCCATTCCTCTGCCATTTTTATGTAAGATTATCTCTTCAGAACTTTGTTCAGGTTTAATTGTCTGACTCGTCTGACTCGTCAGCATTTTATGTGCTGCCAAGGTGCAGGACGTTTACTGGACTGCATAGCCTTCACGTTCAACACATAAGTCTGAACCTAAATCTGAAGACAATGGACCTTAAAATGCATATTCAAGAAACCCTGCTGCCTGTATATATTTGCCAATTCTATATATGTTTGCCAATTTCATTGTTTTTGGTTCAATACTAGGATTCTATGAGTTTAATTTTTTCTCTTCAACTGTATTTATTGCAGGAAGAATTACGGCCTTTATTAGTTTTTTTTTGGGGGGGGCGGGGAGGGGGTGGGAGGTATTTTGGCTATTTTTGCTCATGGATGAGTAACATCCATGAGCTTGGTAGGCAGTCGAATGGGGGTAACCCGAAAACACTGACCCCCGGTCCACGGACCCCCACTACGGACCGGGTCCGTGGACTACCTACGGACCGGTCCACGGACTACCCCTACGGACCCCTCTACGGACCACCCTTAAAATTAAATTTAAAAGAAAAAAAACAGAAAGGAAGATTTCACTTCTTGTCTACAGCAATAGATCACTCGTGTCGAAATTTCGAGCGTTACGCTGGGAAAATGTAACAGACCTGAGTTCAGTCTCGGGCGCAACTTATATCATCGACATTCCACATTGCCATTTTTTTCTTTGCTGTGGCTATAAGTAAATATGAAAGACCGGGAAATCTCCGGGAAGCTTCGAAATTTGTGCTGCTTTGAGTGCGTTTCCTTCGCCATTTTGTTCGGCCTATTCTCCCGCGGGTTCGTGAACTCGTCCCAGTCTTCACAATTTGCCAAGCGGAAAATAAACACAAAATGGCGAAGGGAAAGAAATCACAAATTTCTTAGGCTTCCCGGTCTTTCATGCAAACCTACAGCAACGAAAATGGCAAAGATTTAATGATCTACAATGACATAACTTGTGCTGGAGACTATTTACCCAGCGTAGACCAGCGTAACGCGCGAAATTTCGCTGACACGAGTGATCTATTGGACAAGCAGTAAGTGAAATCTTTATTTTTGTTTTCTTATTTTATTTGGCAGGTGGTCCGTAGAGGGATCCGTAGGGGTAGTCCGTGGACCGGTCCGTAGGTAGTCCACGGACCCGGTCCGTAGTGGGGGTCCGTGGACCGGGGGTCAGTGTTTTCGGGTTACCCGTCGAATGGCGATGGATCACTCACCTGGTTAATTTATTCATTAAACTTGAATTAAGCAATTTCCACCTACCTCCCCTACTAAGTATTGTGTTTGTCTTAGAGTGTTCATTCGTCTTGAGGAAGGTTTGACGAGGGGAGACTAGAGAGGCGTACATTTTTGTGGAAAGCCTGGGAAAGAGTTTGTCGAGCGCTTCAAATATTGAAGTCGGCCAATGTGGAATTCATGTGGTTTTGTTTCGTAAATATGTTGTTTCTTGACTATCGGCTTTTGCTCACACGTCGATGAAAGCTGGTAGAGGTATTTATGACCGTGATGATGTATCGTTCACAAAAGCACGGCCGGCGAGGTCAAAGAATTGATACAAGAAAGCCAGAAAGTGGGATCGTGTTACTTTCAGCTGTAACTTAAGACTTAAGCTGTAACTTAATTTGATGGTTTTCACTCGCTTTCTCTCCGTGTGGAGTGCAAGGTAAGCGAAAGTTCATGTTAAGTTTTGGTTTCACTGTTTCGTTAAGGTTTTATTTTGTATATACACATTGAAGTTCTGCCTATTTTAGTATCCGACGGAAGTTCGAAATTTGTAAGCTAATTTTAAAATACAGTCCGACCTCTATTAAGCGGCCACCTATTAAGGTGATTCCTTGGTATTGCATTGCGCATCCCTACTGCGCACGATTTTCGCGTCATTAGCGCGCGCACATAAGCGCGTGCGCATACAAAACGTAAGTGATTTCCCTCAAACTATGCTC
>Ga0126343_10001882_pt1 | contig 10319 bp, 7 predicted proteins | sample Cyp2metagenome_FD_92531 | JGI IMG/M metagenome (GOLD analysis project Ga0126343, IMG submission 92531) | Coral microbial communities from Lord Howe Island, Old Settlement Bay, Australia - Cyphastrea 2 metagenome | ecosystem: Host-associated > Invertebrates > Cnidaria > Coral ... | reverse complement strand
CTACTACTACTACTGCTACTGCCACTGCCACTGCTACTGCCATTGCCATTGCCACTGCCACTGCTACTGCTACTGCCACTGCTACTGCTACTGCTACTGCTACTGCTACTGCTACTACAAAGTATTACTACACAAATAGAGATAAATAGAGTTAAGTAAACTTGCAGTATATTTGTGCTGTCTTAGAAGAATGGCTACCAACAGTAGAGAAAAAAATATCTATGAATACCTTGGGCATCAGTACTATCAACGCAGAAAGGAGATTTTCAGTGTACTGCCTAGCATGCAAGCAAACTTGAGCTTGGGTGCCCTGATGGCTAAAAAACCCACAAAAAACCAAGGTTCCCATCTGTACTATTTGAGTTCGTACATCTGAAGTCATTGTAAACTTTCTATTACGAGTTCGCATTTGTGTATTTGGGAGTCTCATGGTTTTCATTCTTCCACAAAAAAATATGAATATTGGAAACCATGGTGCAAACAGTTGCTTAACAACTATGGCTCAATTTAGTCTCTGCTGGACATGTTAGCAATGTACCATTTGATGTAACAGAAGTAATGATGCAAACAGCGTATGGCTGGTAAATAATGTCTTTGAGTAATGTAATCTACTGCTAGATATAATTTCTACCTTATATACACATATATTTCTGCATTACAGAAAAAAGCCCTTCTAAAACATACAATGTCATAGTGTATAGTGCCTTCCAAGGTCGAATCATTCTCATTCCCAACTTCCCCTTGACCAGCGGTCAAAGAAACCAGAGACTGGGAGTAGCCATTTTGAAATAACAAAGGAAATAACCGAGTTCTGCCCATCTAGTTTCACTGCATCTATAACGAACACCTGATATGGTTGCTTCCAGAGTCTCTCATTTTTCAGACTGCTGGTCCAGGGGAACAAAGACTCTGGGAACAAGACTGAGGTTAATTAAATAAATAACCGCTCAACAGCACATTCTACCTCAAAGCATTCTCCCTAAACCAATTTTTCACCACATAATGTTTCTATTCCCTCAAAAACAAAGCAGTGCAACTGATTCGTAATCAGCTCTGCAGCAGGTCAAAGCCTAACAAAGTTTCAGATATTGAGTCACAGAGAGAAAGCAACTTAAAAGGAGAATGTTGAGCAATAGCAGTGGCATGAGGAATGGAGTCTGTTATGTAAAACTTGTCAAATTGAACTTCACAGTCAGTAAAAAGTTGCCATGATTCCTTGGGGAAAACAGCATGTGTGACATATGCACTAATCTTGATTGCTCCAGATGATAACAGCGCCTGGTTAAAAGAAATTGTTTTGTGTCTCAGTCTCACAGTTAACGATATTAAGATACACCAGCTTAAAAAGTACTTTACTTTTTAGCAAAAATCTATAAAGCTCATGCAACATGCTATGTACAGCCAAATGCAATCAATGAAGCATGATCATGCCAGTCTTGCATTAACTTGAATTTTGATGTCACTTCTGTCATTTATTAGTGAGGGTTTCCTTTGTATAAACTATACAAAACAACATTGCGGTGAAACCTGTTAATTTATACCATGGAAATGAAAACCTCAATTAAATTTAAACCCCAAATTAGAATTAATCAGCTATCAAACAGTTGGCCGCAGAGCATGAATTTTGTTTTTCAAACTCATGACCAATATTCAAATAATAGTTTTAATTATTAACTGTAAGTTGTAGGAGTCAGATCCCTACTTTTGCACACTGCACCAAAGTCCCCCCCGTCATTACAAGGTCATCAACAATGATCACGTGATATCCAGCTGGATCACCTGCAAAATGGAAATAGAGTGAACAAGAGTCCAAAAAAGACAATACTATATCTAATACAATAATTGTACTGAAATTATGGGTATCAACAACTTAGCTTCAGTCTGTTTTCACCTAACTTGAGTTTTCTATTTTCTTTTACAGTCTCATTCAACAAATTCATCTCGGGCCACCTAAGAGTTTTCAAACAATTAGATCACAATTACAAACCATGAACAATTATTGGACAAGGTCGAGCAAAATATTGTAATTTGTAAGTGCCTTCGGCTTCGGCAAATAATTGATTGGTGAGACACTGACTAATCACGATATTTTGCTGCAACCAAGTTCAATAATTGTTTTATCATTCGATCCCTAAGTTTGTTTTCATATTTTAATCACCACCCGGCAGCTCAGGGAAGCGATCAGCCATTTTTCTCTCGAGAACGTGGTACCTATTAAGCATGAGCAGACTATTATTTGCAGCGAAATACATTTAGACGGTACTATGCATGAGCAGACCATTATTTGTAGGCAGTTATTTGCAAGTCACGTGGTGGGCTGTCGGCCAAAGGAAGGGCAGAAAAAACTGCATCGAATGATAATACAAAATATGCAAGTTTGTTTGTTTGGTTGGCAAAGTGGTGAGAGCGTTCTCCTCCCACCAATGTGTCCAAGGTTCAATTTCCAGACCAGGTGTCATGTGGACTGAGTTTGTTGGTTCTCTACTCTGCTCCGAGAGATTTTCCTCCTGGACCTCCGGTTTTCCCCTCTCCTCAAAAACCAACCAGCTGATTTGATTTGATAGATTTGATTTATTTATTTGATATGTAATGTAGTCTCCCCCAATTAGTAGAGCACTCGTGCTTGCTTGGCTAGAATGATTTGACAGAGACTTAAATAAAGGTATTATTATCAGTATTTTAAATTCTCTCCAGTTTTTGTACTGGGTAGTGTTAATTGTGTCTCAACAACTCCCTGTAGCTTAGAGACACAACACTTTCTGCAACAGGTGAGCAGTTCCAAGAATGGCCAATAATTGTAGACTTCCAAGGAAGTCAGGTACATCGAGCTTGCCAAACCAGGTCTTTGCACTTTTCGATATATGCTTCCAAGAGCAACAATCAACATTACATACTTAGATATTATTGTTATCACAGTTATTACCATTATTATTATTATTATTAGTGTTATTGCTGTTGTTGTTATTGTTATTGTTGTTGTTGTTATTTTTCTTTTCAATTTTAAATGCTATATGTATTATCATTATTATTAACAGTAATGTAATTATATTAGCAGCATGATCATTAGCCATTAAAACCCACAATTTCGATTGGCCTCAAATTACATCCAAATTTTGCTGTGCACCCCACACAGAGGAATACTCCGTTGGTTTGCCATGACACTATGCAATATTGAAAGATAAAAAGGGTCCCAAGGGAGAGAGAGAGGTCAGCCAAAAATAACGTGGCAACATACAGTGGAAAAGGAGAGGTCCAGAGCATGGCAGAATTTCTGAAGCGATTGAGTGTTGTTTCTGCAGCGCAAGACCAGAGTCCATGGAGAGTGAATGTGGATCAGACCTTAACTGGCAGTCTGGTTCAAGGGGTTTGGTAGGAAACAGGAAAAATTAAAGAAGCATCATAAAATTTACCATCTTTGACTCTTACAATCCTCTTGTTTCCATCTCTGATTTTAGTGCAGGTAATGGTCGGAAAGGATGTAAACATGGTGTGAAATCTCTTGAATGCACCTTCATCAGGAAATGCAACACTAATAGCATTGTCTTTGCTTAGTGTCAGGATTTCACGGAGAAGCAATGGTATTGCTGTTTCTAATCTAAAATCAAAAGAGAAAGTTCTTTATAAGTCGTTTAGTATGCTAGGGAGAAACTGTGATAAAACACAAAACATTCACACATCTACAGTAGGTCATTCAAATGCTACAGAATTTATATCTAGATCTAGGATGCTATAGCCAAGATTATGGCTTCATTCAATATTTGACCTTAAGCTTATCCCAGACTACATTGTTTAAATTGATTTGCTGAAGTCTGAACTTTTTGCTCAAGCAGCAGAATAATCAGGATAATGATGTGTCGACTTCCTCATAATTTATTCACAAAATATTTTCAGGTCCTCTAAGGTTAAGCCTCTTTATGAATTTTTCTATCTAACCTAATTAAGTTATTAAAAAGTCAGAAATTTTGTCAGATTTTTTGACATCAATTAAAACTGCAATGTTTGACTGACTGTATAATTAAATTGTACTTTCTCTTTACCTGGGGATCACATTATCAGTAAAATAAAACCTCTCCTGTAGTGCATGAATATCAAACACCATAATCTGAGAGGGGCCTCTTGCTGTCAGAGGAATGGTAGACAACAAAATAGCTAGTGTCTGAAAGAATAGGAAATAACTTAAATAAAACCGGTATCATGAGGATGACACATTTTTAATTACATCTGTTGTAAAAAATGCTACATGGTGTTCTTGTTTTTCAGTATGATACACACAAACATTAAGCATTTGGAGGGTTTTGATGGGATTAACTGTTTAGCATATAATGATGGTTGTTTTGGTATAAAAACTACACAGTTAACTTAGACCTTGTGTAACACTTCTAGAGACCGTTACCATTGCTTTTCATCTTTTGCGTATCCTGTTGGATTACTTGTTTATTTCGCTCTGCCTGTGGTTTACTTTTGCACACCTTACAGGTGAATCATGGAAGCTATCTGCAGCCATATTAATTGGTGCATGGTATCATGTGCTGTCATTACTTTTTTTGAATAACTTCAAAAGCCAAGTGGAGAGTGTTCTTGGTGTGAGGGAGTTCAGAGTGAATAAAGTTGTATTGTTTGGCGAAAGCAACAGGAGCAAATGACTGCCAAAATTATGCAATTTACAACAAGGAACTGTGGGATCTGGAGAGGCTGCTACTCCTCGAAAGTTCTGGGAGTGAAAGGTCTTATAAAAAACTTCTGGGAGTTTCACAAGAGGTCAGGGGAATACCAATTGTGCAATACAGTGAACAAAATCGCATAATTTTCAATCATCCAAAAACCGAGTTTATTTCAGTCATGACTTACTTTGCAAAACAAGGTCATCTATAGCTCATAAAAGTCCTAAAATTATACAAATTAACTGACTGACCTAATTTTTTGCTAAGTCCCTTTTTTCTAACAGTTCACTGATTAAATGGCTTTTTTAAGCTGTTTACTGACTAGAGCTATACCCTGTTGAGGCCCCTATTTGATGTCGTAAGTTTGAATTAACTAACGATAGTATAAAAACAAAACTAAAGCTGCAGACTATAAGAAGAACCTTTGCTGTAGCAACTTGTCCCTCTGTCTCTTCTCTTTCCATTGTTCCAGTTGGAAAGTATGGCACAATAGCAGTGAATGATCTTGCTAATAACCTGGAAGAAATAGCACTCCACTTAAAAAAAAAACATTAAATTCTACTCATTGACAAATAATATTTATTTTGCAGACCTTGAGCTAAGGTGGGGGGGGGGGGCAGTTTTTCTCCCTTCTGTCATTTCTTCTCTTTTTACCCAAAACTAGATCTGTCACTGTTTTGTCCATAATTTTTAAGGGTCACATTGAGTTCAACTTAGTTCTTGCTTGTGCTAAAGCCTACCTGGGAATTTTATAAATAACAGAAAGCTGCTCAAACACAACTTCTGGTGAATGGAAGCTCCCCAAAAATATGACTGCAGGGAAAAAGAGAAAAGAGATCAGATGTTACTAACATGTTTTCAACATTTGTGATTGATATCAAAGGTTTCATTAAGTCTCTCATGCAGTGATGCAACAGTAGGCCATATAATGTTTGTAGTTCTATGGTGACATAATGATGGTTTCACAACATTAATTTGTTAGTGATATGGCCAAAACTACAAGAATCATAATTAAAAATAATAGGAGGAAAATCCATGTTTATAGTAGCAGGCTGTACATACCATCTCTTCCTGCACAATCATGTTTCACATTTTCAATGAACAAGTTTGGCCATCCATCTGGGAACTGCTCCCATGTTACAGACCTCAGCTCCACACTTTGTTGAAAATTTAGAAGTTCTTTCTAAAGGATAACAGTAAGGATAACAAGAGTTAGAAGTGAATAATGTGCTAATTATTATATGTATCTAGATTGTTTCTTAATGAGTTGACTATAAAAATGTTCAATAAATACACCTGAGATTGTATTACATTTATTAATATATTAAAATAAATATTACATATATTGGATTGGACAATACTGACTAGTACTCCAAATCAAACGCCTTTATTATCACTTTAACAAATAGATTCCATGTTGCTGTGCATCATTTCAGTAATAGATCACAGAAGAGGTCAAAATGTGGTAAGACAAAAAAAAGGCACAAAAGGTGATAGCCAAGTGTGTCATTTAGTTACCACATTTTGACATCTTCTGTGATCTATTACTAAACAGGTGCACAGCAACATTGAATCGAAACAGATGAAGCCTTTTTACTTCAAAATCTTTCAACATGACTCGAAAGCCCTCCTTTCCCCACTTTGGTGACACGAACAAAGCCATTTAACATAATCTGTTGACTATACAAAATAAAGCAATCTCATTCAAAAATTGTGATAATTTGGTCCAGGAAAATTATGCCACCGTCAAACTTAAATCGAGTATCACTTCTCCTGGAATGAAAGCTTACAGCGAAAGCAGAACTGAATTGTGAAATCTACAAATCTTGAAGAAAATGCTGGAAAAGTAGAGACACATTTTGTCACCAGAGCAGCCAGGAGAGTCAAAAAGCTTGGACGTTGCCTTGAATACTGCCTTGAATACACTAAATAGTAGTGATACAATTTGCCGTGAGCTGTAGTAAGATATAATTTGCGGCTGTGCCAGAAACTTCGCAGCTGTGCCCGTAAATGGACTGGAACATTTGCATCAAAAAGCAAGGTTATGTATTTCTTTTAACTGATTTTATGAAGTCATGTTTTGATGCTTCATTACTAACATGAGGGTCAATAGTCTGTCAGTGCTAACTGTAAAGTGTTTTTACCCTCTTTAAATAAAGTTATTCTTCTTCTCTTCTTCTGTGTCAATAATTATTTTTAGACTGAGAAAAGTTGAATTATTTAAATAAATTAATCTCATAACTATTTTGTTTATTGGGTTTGCCAAATTTGCCACAAAGCAATGGTTTCTTACCCTGGAATAAGTTCAAGACCAACTTTGTGTTTGGTTTAGTACGGTCTTGCTCGACTAATGCCTCAACAAGACCAGTCAAAAAAAATTTAATAGTATCTATTAAATTCTCAAAACTTTCCACCATTTAAAACACAGAGGGTAACACTCTGTTATGATGATATCAATCATGCATCATTCTGTCCTCTGATAGATTCCTGTGAATTTCAATGGCTATTGTTATTAACATTCAAGCTTTTGGGTCCCAAACTTGAGTTTCATGGGTTTGTGGTATGACTGTGTTGACAGCTACTTGGATGGGGTGTGATAAGCTTATAAAACTTTAGGGTTAAAAATTCAGGCTTTACTGGTACTTGCGATTCTCTTGCTTAAAAAAAATTAAAAGGGTATGTAGATTTGACAGATTTCCACCACATTTGGCAGAATGTTCTTTGGTTGTTAGAGCTCCCAAGGGTGTAAGGCTTTTTTAATACTCTAAATTCTCCTACTTTTATGCTCTCTTAAGTGACGAAGATCGGCAAATATTCTATTTGTTAACTTCAAAATAGATTTTCCCAGCAACCAATAAGAATATCAAAAAAGCCTTAGACGCTCTTGTGGTTCATCAACTGCTGACTGACATGGAGAGGTTTGTTTCGCCGTATGTAATAACACAAAAGCAGGTAATTTAGTTTAGCAAACATTGTCAGTTTGCATATTAGAACTTGCGCATGCTTACCATTAACACCAAATCTTTAAAATTCATTTCTCCAGATTCTATATCTTATTAGCTTAATTTACAGTCTGTGATATATACTATAAAAAGGGTTTATCACTGGGTGTCTCGAAAACTCAGATCTCGAAACTTCAGACCTCAGACCTCAGACCTCGAAAACTCAGACCTCGAAACCTCAGACCTCGAAAACTCAGACCTCGAAACTTCAGACCCCTTAAAAAATAATTGAAGTTGAAAACACAGTTCTACATGAATGTATATTTCTTTATCGTGACAAACGCCCAGTGTCAGACAGGTAAAAGGTTTCCTATATTTTTATTCAAAACAAACACGAGAACGACAAGATTATGGCAAAATTATTTCACTTTGTTCTCGCGTGTAATCTCTGGAAAAAAAGACCTGTGAACTCCCAGGACAGGACAGTGCAACGATCGATGTCATACAAACACCAGAATAATACATTTTCTGTTAACTTATCTATGAACCCCTCGGAAATATCTGATAATTTAGATCAGATATTTCTCATGTATGACTCGAGACCTCGAAAACTGAGAGCTCGAAAATTCAGACCTCGAAAACTCAGACCTCGAAACTTTAGAACTCGAAAACTCAGACCTCGAAACTTCAGACCCCTTGAAAAATGATTGAAATTGTAAACGCAGTTCTAAGTTCCAAGTTAAGATCAAAAAGCTCAGTGGTTCACGTATTAGTTAATAGAAAACGTATTATTCTGGTATTAATATGTATGACATCGATCGTTGTACTGTCCTGGGAGTTCAGCTCTTATTTTTTCAGAGATTACACGCGAGGAAGTGAAATAATTTTGACATTGCTCTTGTCGTTCTTGTTTTTGTTTTGAATAAAAATATAGGAAACCTTTTACCTGTCTGCAAAATATCAATGCTGGATTGTTGCGTGGTTTGACACTAGGGGTTAGTCATGATAATTACTGTATTTTCATGGATCTGAAGTTTCGATCTGAAGTTTCGAGGTCTGAGTTTTCGAGGTCTGAGTTTTCGAGGTCTGAAGTTTCGTGGTCTGAGTTTTCGAGACACCCGTTTATCACTAGCAATGCGCATACAAATGATTTTCAGGAAGACACTCGTGAAGGTCTACAGTAACCTTAATAAGGCTGTTGGAAAGGTGAAGGTAGGGGGGGGGGTTCGGAAATATATGTAAGGAAAATTTGGGGGGCCTAAAAAAAACAGTCCATGGGAGGGGCCCACTCCTATGTTTAATTAATTAACGGTTTCTGATATGGTTCAATTCATGCACAATATGAAGTAAGATAATCGCAAAACGTATGCACAGAAAGGTCAGCTGAATACAGATGACGTGACGTATAGAACCGAAAGCCCAATCTGGATTAAAAATCCCAGACCATCCTAATATAAAACTAAAGGAAAGCTGTTTACTTGAGTCGTGATGGGCGACTTCAACGCATGGCTGCACCGTTCACAGATACTTTTTGCCAAGTTACTCATCGATTTGTGATAGAAAAGCACCGCAGGTGGACGAGGCACATGACTTGCTTTGTGGGACTGGTGTGCCGCCATCTTACCTTATTGTCACGGTAAGGGATTGTCTAGTGCAGGCTACATGAAGTAGGTTCTCCACTCCCTCTCCTAGATTGTTGCTGCCATCTTGTAAAGATCATGGCGACAGTAGTGGCGACAAGGAGTTGTGAAAGTGTTGGCTGTGTACAGCCAGCAAAGTTGCAATGTCCTACTTGTATTAAACTTGGTATTCATGGGAGCTTCTTCTGTTCTCAGGTACGTACATTCACTTACCCGTGTCATTTTTCTGTTTGTTTGGTAATCTTGAAGTCAAACCTCCGTGCAGAAAGACATAACCTAGGGACCGACACAAATATACTGAGGTCTTTGGAGACAACTTAAATATACTGAGAAATTAAGAGGAAGTCTAACACAGTAGCATGCAACGTAAAAGGAATGTAACTAACAAATTACGATTGAAATATTAACTGAAATGTTTGTATTGATGCATTTGGAAGAGTGCTACTGTATATAGGCTAAATTTGGGTAAGCTTATGTTTAACTCCCTATGGGCTCGTCAACATACACACAACTCGTAAAAATATACAGCGGTACTACACTCCAAAACATCTTATGAGATATATTTATTATTATTATTATTGTTGTTATTATTATTATTATTATTATTATTATTATTGTTTGTTATTATTATTATTGTTTGTTATTATTTGTTTTTAGCAATGAGCTCTGGTCCTGTCATGCAATGGTCGCTTATTGCTTTCAGTGAACTGTGAGATTTTAGCATCTGGATATGGCTGATGTCAACACAAACAGGCCCATTTGGGCTCATGTTAGGCTGACAATAATCATGTAAATGAATTATGTAGATTTAATGATTCAAATCTCTCTACTGTGACATTTCATTGAGCTCATTGATGTATTGTTTCATCAGAGGTGATATCTGACAGAATTTGACACCTTCTGTGCACAATAGACCCTTTCAAGGTTAACGCGGCCATTTTGCCGGGGGTGCAAACCTACTGGGGCGAGCGCGCGGCCAACCATAAATTGCAAATGGCGACACGGCTGAACATTGTGTTGCTATTCCAAATCACGCTCGCTGTGTGGTAGAATTTTGCGATAATGATAAAAGATAT
>Ga0126343_10001881_pt1 | contig 10322 bp, 8 predicted proteins | sample Cyp2metagenome_FD_92531 | JGI IMG/M metagenome (GOLD analysis project Ga0126343, IMG submission 92531) | Coral microbial communities from Lord Howe Island, Old Settlement Bay, Australia - Cyphastrea 2 metagenome | ecosystem: Host-associated > Invertebrates > Cnidaria > Coral ... | reverse complement strand
CGCTGAAACAATAAATCTTAAATGAACATTTCTCCATAAAACTGAATAACTTCGTTCAATTTTTAAAGCCTTAGTTCGTTGGCCGGCCGCAACCTACGGGATACCCAAACCTGCCTCTGGTTGTCCTTTGGCAGATGGCTTTCAGTGGGAAGAGAGATGGAGGATTCAGGACACAGAAGACATATTTTCAAACAACAGAAAAATTGTTTCATCTCGATGGAAAAGTAGAAGACCAGAAAATCAAAAGATCGTTCTGTATTAAGACATCTACGGCTGATGATGATAACCGACCCAACTGGCCACGAGGTTAGTATCGAAACGGTCACGAAACTGTAATAATACCGAAAAGCATTAGAGCAGTTCGTAAAACCAAGACCAAAGTTATCACTCAAGATCAAGCCGATCACAAACAACACAGAAAATCCAGTGAACCAATCAGAACTCGAAGTAAAGACATGTAGCTGACGCAAAGCGCGGGATATCGTGTTCGATTAAGTCATTTATATTAATGATTTAATTTCACATCCGATCGGATTAAAAAGTAGGCTCGATTTCCGCCGCTTTCTCGAGTCTGATCTACGGGGAGGAGCGCGGGCTCCTTTCCCGAACAGCGGCTGGTAATCGAGCCTAATTAAAAAGTGGCGCAAATTTTTTTAAGCCAGTCGTGTAGTAGTTGATGCCGGCAGAACCGATTACTTTTCGACACGAATGAAAAACGCTCTAACACACTTTGATGATTCAGTTACACAAATAAGCAGTGAAAAAATGCTACGTTGAATCGACAAGCCAGAGAGAAGTCGAACATCAGGGAATAATGAGCTATTAAAAGTAAAAGTAACGAAGCTGTGTCAACCGTATTATTTTGCCTAATGGCTTGTTACTTTTTGAATTATTAATAGTTACAATTGCTTGATTTCATACGTTGGAGGACTAAGTACTGATCTACACAGTCTGAAAGAGCACACCGAGAATCACAAAATCCCCAAGTTTGGTGTAGATAGACCCAATAGTGAGCAAGATACAGCCATTTGAAAATGTCAAAATTTACAAAGAAATGTATGGTCTGCCGGACAGGTGTCCGGAAGCGTCCAGCAGACCATACATTTCTTTGTATAGTTTAGACATTTTGAAATGGCTGTGTCTTGCTCACTATTGGGTCTGTTTACATCAAACTTGTGGATTTTGTGAATCTTGGTGTGCTCTTTCAGACTATGTTGATCAATAGTTGCTAATCCCATCATTTACAGACTCGTACCTAGTCCTTCACGGTATGAAATCAGGCAATAGTGTCTTATAATACCGGTTTAACCAGTCACAAAACCTTTAGATCAGAAAATTAACTCAAGGATCTCGTGTTACATCTGATGACGCAAGTAAGCGCGGTTGATCTACGCCTTGAAGCGTCTTTTTTCTTCCTTTCTGTTAATCTGCACCTCTTCTGTTCTTCTGTTCTTTGGACCACTGGTTGTTCTATATTTTTCACTTTTTTGGGAATTATGAAAAAAAGTAAATATGCAGGTCGCAGGGCATGGATGCATAATGTAACGGTTATATGCAGCGAAATTGAACGTAGTCTCACATTTAAAATGTCGGATAATATAGACCAAACAATAAAGTATAATTGTTCTTCCATAGAATTAAATTATCCTAATTTTTCGTAGGTCAGTACTGTATCTACATGTATCAAAAGGGACAGTGTCCGAAAGGTTTGAATTCAGGTTATGTCTTCTGGGATGACGAAAACGGAATTATTTCCAATGATAATGATAAAGGTGGAACCCTTCCTGATGGCGAGTACAAAAAGAACACATTGATTCGATTTTGTTGTGCAACAGGAGGAGACAAAAATGAGCCTGTCCTTCTCCCCTCTAAGTCTCCGTTTTTCTTACTGGCCTATGCCTCAAAAAAATGCCAGAAGGTGAAGTGGGCGGTAACTAGTGTGGAGTGGATTCGTTATAACACAGAATACTGGTATAACGATGATCAAGGAAAAGGCGCGTATCCTTACGACGCTGGGAAATCGCACCCCACCATTTACTACTGTTACTACCGAGGTGAGGAAACATCCACCTTGCTATTGTCGAAGTGTAGGTTCCGTTGAGTCCTTAATGAGTTATGACAGTTTTAGTGTGTACCTTCTAAAAGTAAATGAAAATGACGCAAAGAACCGCAAACGAAAATGTTGGTAGAATACGTGGGATCTGAAAAAGACCTTAGCAGAATTATACCCAATCGAAGGTACATATAGTCCTAGCTTCTAAATTACGAATAGAGTGTTCTTACAGCTTGAGCCGGGTTTCAGCGTGGGGGTGATAATATGTTCAACTCAGGAAGGGGATGGCAGTTGTTTGATACCAGGATAGATTTGATTCCAGTTTGTGAAATGATTTACTAAATCATGGCAATCTTTTCTAGGATGTAATGAAACCCTAACCAGAGTGAATGGCACTTTCCAGTCCCCAAATTACCCAGGAAAATACCCGGATGGTCAGTATTGCTCCTGGAAGATCACAGTTAATGTGACTCAACGAATTCTCTTAATATTTTCAAGCTTTGATTTCCAAAACGAAACTAACACGGACGCGTTATATGTGTATGATGGAGAGAATGCGACAAGGGAAATGTTAGGAGAGTTTTACGGAGGAAATCCTCCCCCTAAAGAAGGAATCTACTCCTCGTCAAACCAGATGTTTGTAATATTCAAATCAGACAAGACTGCCTCATACACCGGCTTCAGCGCTTCTTACTATAGCCTTGAAAAATCAGGTAACTATTATTAACTTATATCATCGGAATTACATGTAGGGTCAACCCTTGACATTTAACGTTCAGTGCTCGAGGATCTCTTCTGACTGTCAGTCTGTCCTGACAATTCTTGATTGAGTTATTTTCAATGTTCAGGGAAGTCCCTCCTCACAGACACCTTCATAATGCAGACATGCAGGAACCCTTAACGGACAGCTTCATAATAAGGATACCTCTGAAGCACGGACGGTTACCTTAAGAACTTAGTCTCACGAAACCAGAATGACCCAGAATCATATAATCCCCAACCACCTCTATCTGCCCCTTTGGCTTCCGTTTATTAAGAGATTCAACTGCGGTTATAATTTCCTCTCCAAACCAGCACCGAGTGTGACGACTACAAAAACCTCGGAGATGACAGTGTCATCCCCCATTACACGTACAACATTGCTTGCACTAGAGAAGACAACGCCTACCGGAAAGCTGACATCAACAATAGAAGGATCGTCCAGGGAAGGTGGATCAAAAGATGAAAGAAAGCAACCACCAGGAAAAGGTGATGCAGCTAAATGAAACGTTCCTAGACACGATTGACGTGTTTAATAAAAATACGTTTAATAAATATACCCTGTTTTTTTATTTGGAAATTTTTTCCAGATTATTTCGTTAAAAATCAACCCAGAACTTAACTTTAATTTAGTTTGAATTGCAACAAACAACAATTACAAAAGAAAAAAACCCGCAGAGTAACAAGATCCCGAAATTGGCTATATTATGTAAGTCACCTAGCTGGCTCTAGTGCAGTTTCGTAAAGTTATTTCTTACGAGAAGCTACATTTTTCTCCTTATCGCTTCACACTCTTCGACGAACCTTTTTTGCACGTTATCTTCACCATTTTAAATCCTATTATTGATAATTTTGTATGACTTTTCCGCAAACAGGCTTCAATGTGGTAGCTGTGGTCGTTCCTGTAGTGCTAGTTACTTTCTTGATAGCTGCGTTTATAGCTGTATTCTTCTATTGCAGAAGGTAAAAGAACATGACATAACGAAATAGATCTATTATTATTTCACAAGAGTTACCCAAAAAAGATCAAATTTACGTCAATAACTGACATAATGGGATCCTGATCCTGTGTAATCATGATTCGATTTCAATGAATATAACTGGAGCGAGCCTCTCTGCTTTTATCACGTAAATGCAAGTAGTTACTATCAGAACAACTCTATTTACACACCAAACGCAGTAAGGCCTGTATCAAAACAAGGTCACCTCCAGCCTCGCTACCATTCAACGGCCAGGTCACGGAGCAGACGAAACAATTCGCGCTTGACGTTCCAAAGGTTAACCGACGGGTAGTGTATTTTTGCACTTCTGGTCCATACCGGCTACCCATATTACAGCATATCCAGCAAGCAAGTTTGCGACTTCACGTCACAGTTTTGCATTGGATTCTCCCCCGTATCTGGTTTTTTTATTAGCATTGTTAGTCATGTGTGCTGTGTTTGGCCATAAAAAAAAAAACACTTAACTAATCAGCTTAGGGGACCACTTGAAACTGCTAAGTCAGGAAATTTTAGGTTGTTTGAAAAGTATATTTATCAACGGTTTCTTTTTCTTTATTTTCACGCAGAAAGAGGACGAAAGCAGACGCAAAGCCAAATAAAGTAATTTTTTCAGCGAGGTACTGTTATCCTTATTGACAATTAAAAGCATGACTTTTAGAGGTGGACAATTTCGAACGCTTGATAGACAAATTAATAGAAATTTGCCTCATCAATGAAAGAAAATAAACTAGACTTAAAATAAACATATTATGCTATACCAAATCAAAAGTATTTTGTCAAAAAGTTAAACGCTAAAAGATTCTTTAAAACCATTTTAAAAAATTCTAAAAAGCAGACGACGTTTCGGCGTTACACTACGCCATTATCAAGTCGAAATGATAAAAGTTGAACCGAGAATATATAACGACGTGAAACAATGAAAATATTGTAAGGAGTTGCTTACTAAGAAAGCTAATTCAACTGAAGTCATCATTTCCTCTTTTGCGCTATCGTTGTCTTCATTGAAGTCTATTTGTTTCCTTTTAACTCCAGATCAAAAGACGAATCACCCATTTCAGCTGAAAATCTGTATTATGACCGGTAAGAATCACGAGTACTAATCAAATCCGCCACCGCCTAGAATAATATTCTGTAATTGAAAATGTGTTTTGTAATCATGTTGTATCCGGCGTTAACTTTCCCAACATTTTCTGGCTTAATGTTCATTGCATTATTCATTACTCATTATCATGTCCAGTCAAACATAATTGGAGCCAATTTTTTCGTTGGACAAATTGACGAGTATTGAGTCATATGCTGGTTCTCTTCATTTATTAAGTAAAACCAGGACGGTCAAAATACTGCATGAAGTTATACCATCTAACGCAAATTAAAAGATTACTCGCTAATGTATTCTACAGTGACTTGGTTATCGCTGACGCAAACGACCCGAGTTTTCCAGAGGAGAGTCTTCTGTATACGGAAGTTCATGAAGCAGAGAAGGGAGAGAGATGTACCTTACATGGAACAACAGGATGAAAACCCACTGTACGAGCCTGCCACTACTGAAGATGCAGGTGTAAACCCCATTTATGACAGGTTTGTCTTCTTGTCAGAAACTGTTATTTTCTATTTCTTAAGAGTTATTTGAAATATACCTATCAAAACTATCAGTGCGACTTACACAACACTACTGCTCGGTATCGTCTGATAAATTATACATCTTTGCTTATTTCACAGTGACTTAGTTATCGCGAACACAAACAAGCCAAGTTTTTCAGAAAGAAATGACCTGTACACTGAAGTTCAAGACATGGAGGACCAAAAAAAGGATAAGCCTTACATAGAACAAAAGAGTGAAAATCCATTGTACGGTGCTGTTGATGTTAGTGATGCTGTGTTTAACCGTATTTATAACAGGTATGTTTCACAAAAATAAATTCCAACTTTTCGTTCAATAACTGAGGGCTCTTAAAGTTCCTAACCAACAGTGCTGTTGCTAAAAAATCTTCTACTAATCGAATTGATGCCATTAAAAGCTCACTTGCCCTCAAGTTGGCCAACTGGGATTACTAGTAGCTAGACTCGACCAAACTCCCCAACAAGGAGGGAACAGGTTTGTTCAATAACATATAATTATATATATCTTTTTCTTTGCAGCTCCACCTAAAGGAATGATGCCAAAGGCAAATCAAGGAAGAAATATGTTCTTTGTCGTACATCTCCTACCGTTAGAGTTATAGTATTCAAAATGTGTCATTTAAATCTATATAGTAAAGCTTAAAAGAGGACATGGGATGAGAAAATTCAAGTCCGACAGAAGCTTTGAAAAGCAATGTGGGGTAATGGCAGGCCCCAAAATGGTTTGACGGCATTGAAAGGATTGCTTTGCCTTGTATTATGATCATGATTTTTGTCTTGGTAGCCTGTTAGCTTGTGATTAATTTTTGCCGCAATATAATATAGAAACATGATCTATCCATGGGCAACTGGAATGCGGAGAATATATATATCTTATTAACCAAGCGCGAGGGCCGTAATGGGAGAATATCGGCCCGAGGTCTTGACAGTACGGACCGCGCGCAGCGAGGTCCGTACAAAAAAGACCGAGGGCCGATATTCTCCCTGTACGGTCCCGTGCAAGCTTGATTAATAAGAGATTTATTACGCGACTGAAGAAAGCAAACACTGCAACGACACAAGTGCAGGATCATTCGGGACAATGCCTGGTCCAATACTTAGAGAATATTGGACCGGCAATAAAGCAATTTGATTGGTTAGTTTTAGTTATTGGCCCTCTGACTGCCTGAGTCGTTTAATAAAGCATTTCATATTAAATATCATATGACGATGATAGTAATGATGATGATGATCATGAGGATGAATCTTTGAGTGTCAAGATCTTTTAGCTTGGGATAGCACTTTCATAATAATATGGGGGTATCAGTTAATACCAGTCTTAAAAAAAGTATGAAAAAGGCTAGCCAAAACTATGGTACAAGACATATGTTAGCACTACGTCATGGATGAAACTTCAGTTGCGAAAACTAAACCAGCAAGAATTCAAGCTTGAGCATGATTCTACTGAATCCACGGCCTCTGCGATACCGATGCAGTATCCTACACAATCTGACAACAATATCAGGCCCACAAAACTTCCTTCTCCCAACGAAAAAGCTATCATGTCTTTATCACTCTTTGACTAGAACTCATTTGATTTCATGGCACTAATTAAATATTCTACGCATGACTCCAATTATTGTTATACAAGTTCTTCCTAGTTTAGCATGTGCTTGTAATCCCCGATCAAAAGGATCTCAGCGTGCGTGTCTTGATAGCCTGTTAGCTTGTAATTAATGGTTGCCGCAATGTAATATAGAAACATGATCGCTTCATGGCCCGGGATGAAATCAGATCGAATTCTTCCGACCTTTTACCGCCATGGCAATGCCAAGGTACACAACTTTTTGTATGAATGCCTATTGGTTTTTGGCCGCTTTTTCCTCAAACCGGCAGTAAGATGTTCGCAATCGCCAATGAGTGGTCTTAATTGAAAACTTTCAGACAACGAGACAACCGAGGATGACATTAACTTTTAAATCGTTGTCGAAAGAAACTCCTTTAGTGTGCCCGGGATCCCATCGAGGCCTAGCCCTTCGCTATTGACTTTTGATGAGTCACATAGTAGGGTTGCGTGACAACCATGGGATGAAACATAACACGTCACTTTCCGTTTCAGTCAGAAACTGAAAAGTCTAATGCAATCAAAATCGAGTTACATGCGTTCTCTTTTGCACCACTTTTAGCGCCGTGGAGATGCTGTGGTTTCAAGCTATAAGTCTAGTGACCATTGCTCATTGCTCGAAATCTTCAGGTAAGTTTTAAGCAAGCTTTAATTTATGTGATGTCTATCTTGCAGGGCATACAAGCAAGGTACAAGGGAGATATCGCGAAGTTGACTTGTGTACCTTAGGCCAAAGCCGGAACAGGTTCTGTTTTTCGCTCTAGTATGGTACACTCCCAGGGTACACTGGATATTCGAATAGCTAAAATACAACGTTTTCTCAGAGGAAGAAAAAAATATTCGGTCTATAGGAAAAAATGAAATGTACTGGGCCCGGGGGAAGAATTGATCGCACGTAGAAATGATAGTTCCGGGGATAGATGTTGAAAGTCACTGACGATGTTATCGCACAGTTGCTCGGTTATGATGGTATATAGCAGGAGAGGACTATAACAATTGGAGATTAAAACGAGGTATTCAAAGTCTGTTCCATCATGATTGTTACACGAGGTGACTATTGTGAAGTGTAATCCTGACTGGCAAGTATATATGAAGACCTTTAATATCCACTAGATCTACTTTTCTGATGTAATATACAGATTATGAGCAGCACAGTAGTTGTTCTGCAAGTGACACAACATATCACTCGGACGCTTTTTTTTTTCTTAGAAAGAACTCACAGTTCTCTTTTTAACGTTTCGATTAAAAGTTTCATCCTACTGGTTTCCTCTATTGGCAAGAACGTTGCGTGACGGTCGAGGTCGCTCTATCTATATTTGGAATATTGCGGGTTTTCAGTGTCACGCCATTTTTAAAAAATATAGATCGAAATAAAAATAAAAACCGTTCCGTAGATTACGTCCAGGATCCGAGAAAAGAAAAAAGGTAACTATGCAAAGACTCTCGCCAAGAGTCGGGTCACAGCAATTTTTCTTATGCAAGATATGCGGAGAAGCTTTTCCACCAAATTTATAGAGATTAGTATGGAGACGCCATGTTGGTGCCCATCATCCGGATGGGTACAAACATGGCGGCCGGAAACCAACAAAAACATCTGTCAGTGAGTTTTGCTACAAAAGCGTAAATTTATCTCTCGTGGAACTAAAAAACGATACAACAATGTTTTTTTCCAAAGCAAGAACTGTTCAGATAGCCAAATTCCCCAAAATAAGTACTGAAATAAGTCACTTTTTCACCAGCTCGGCCGTCATGTAAATACCGAGTCACGCAAAAGCTTAGAAATTCAAGCGTAGTCTATCACAAATCCAAAAACCCATTCGGAACAAAAATTTGTATGGATATTAGTTTTCAGCTGCTCTTATACATCATTGCTGTAATATATCAAGAGGATCACTAGTTTTGTAGTTTGAATTTTTGTGACGTCATGTGAAAACCCGCGGCAATCCAATACTGCCGGACTTCAATGCGTCATTAATGGAGAAGCGGTCTTAAGAATCGTCGGGCCGACGTTTTCAAGTTCTAGACCACTTCTTTCCTCCTCGTACATAGCCACAACATTTTGTAAATAACTTTCGTGACTAGTACAGTGCATTTTAGCAAGGTTAGGCAACTACTAGTTGATTTCCAATTAATAGCGACACATTGACTGGGTTTTTGAGAAGCACTAAATTTTGTTGAGACTGCCCCTTTAAGGCGTCAACATGGCTAATTAAATTATTTGAGTTTATAATTGGTTTATAGACTACGTTCTAGATCGGAAATCACTCCTAAATCGTGCCAGATAATCTAAAAAGACTGATATAATTTTTTTAGACTCTGTTCGTTGGCCTGCTGGAACATACGGGTTACCCAAACCTGTATCCGGGTGTCCTATGGCCGATGGCTTTCAATGGCAGGAAGGATGGAGATCTCAGGATTCACATGGTACATATTCAAACAACGCAAAATCTACTGAATTTCATCTTGATGGAAAAGTTGACTACGAGAAAGTAAACAGATCTTTCTGTATTAGAAGTAAAACTGACAAGATGAAGAGGCCGAACTGGCCACCAGGTTGGTCAAAGCTAAGACTATCTTAAGCTCTGTTTGCTTTGTAAAGTGCAATGCGTATTTTATGATAGAGCGGTTTTTAATTGAGTGTCGCGGAACCACAATTAAAGTAATCATTGTGGCCATTAACAGACGATAATAACAACTCATTGAACAAGTAATTAAACGTAGCTGACGCAAAGCGATGAAAACGCGTGCGTACGAGTCACGATTGGTTTGTTTTTACCTCTGATTGGCTGAAAAAGTGGCGCGCATTTTTTAAGCCTACCTAGCGTAGTTAATGCAAAACAAATTACTTTTCGACACTCAAATGAAAACCGCTCTAGTCTTTTCAGTAATAAATAAAAGATTGTTAAAACTGTTAAACAATGAGGGAAGCAATAGTACTTAAAAATCATGGAAACATTTTGCATCCTCTGATTCAACGGTAACACTCTTAATTAGTAAGTTATGCTAATAAACAATTATTGGATGAGGTTGAGCATGATACCATGAATTATCAAAACCGAGGTCTGTGTTATAATAATAATAACTTTATTTAACGAGGGAAGCACTTTACAGTCCTAGACTGAGAAACCTGTGGCCCTGCCGAAGCCGAAGGCTGAGGCAGATAACACAGACTTGAGGTTTTGATAATTCATGATATCATGCGAAAACCGAATTCAATAATTGTTTTATTATACATTTTTCACATAATTCATCCACAGAAACAGAAGCGAAGCGTTCAGCCATTTTG
>Ga0126343_10001880_pt1 | contig 10323 bp, 1 predicted proteins | sample Cyp2metagenome_FD_92531 | JGI IMG/M metagenome (GOLD analysis project Ga0126343, IMG submission 92531) | Coral microbial communities from Lord Howe Island, Old Settlement Bay, Australia - Cyphastrea 2 metagenome | ecosystem: Host-associated > Invertebrates > Cnidaria > Coral ... | reverse complement strand
TGCCATTGGAGGCTCCTTCATTTCCCTTATGAAAAGAAGTATTTCGCACAACTGCGGTAACTTTTTACGAAATAGAACAACCATTGAACCCCCAACCCTGAGATGCAACCTGCACCCCCCCCCCCCACCCAGAAATTTGTGGCTTGTTAAATGCTTAATACTTAGTGTAAGAAACTTTAAGTGCATTTTTCTCAAATGTTTAGTTTTGTACCGACTGACTTCACGCCAACATTTCCACTTTGCAAGGTTTTTAAGTAGAATTCCTGAAACTTGGAGTAATAGAAGCACTGAGAATAAGAGTTAACTGTCAAAACTTAGGTTCATTGCACAGATCAAAACAGAAACTTACAAGATATGCTTATTTGACAGTCAAATCTTGTTTTGTAAAAAAGCAGGAAGTGTTGGCGTCAATGCTGTAAAACATTACCTCAGGAGGTTGCGGTTGGTTTCCATAGCAACCATTTTGAGTAAAGCTCTCAAAATTCAATTTCTCTTCTTGAGTGCAATACCACACAATTGGTCTTTCTTCACCATATGTAAACAAACTTTTTGGTCCATTTTAGGTACCAAACTCACCTTGATCCGCTGGCTCCAGGTTTGCCCTGGCAGCTAACAATCTCGAGCCCAGAGTTCTCCAGAGCAGCTAACGGCAAAAAAACCTCCGAAAGAAACTGGTAAGGAATACTTCTCTTACTCACTGACCAGCAAGAAACGCGGTCTCTCGGACCGTTTCAACTCGACAAAATGGCGGGCATGGCGGGCGAGTTACCTGCAAATACCCCGTTCTCGTTTGATTTTCCCGACGCCAGGGTCGATGAGGATCTCTCTCTAAGAATGAGAATCCCACAGAAGATCACCTTACAAGGAGATGACGAAGAATCTCACTCTAGTGTCAAGACAAACCCGGGCGACGGATTGGGTTCGATGGCTATTCCTGACAGGATCGAAATTGGCGCATCTTCGCCAAAAAACAGTGACATTCCAAGAGATTTACGAGATGAAGTGGTCGCTGTGAATTCCTTGAGTGGCATGATAACTCCACCTCGAACTTTGACTGTCGATGATACCAAGTCGGCTTATTATCCTCAAACAAGAACCGGTCCGAGTTCGCCCTCTACAACTGCTGGTCGTGGCAATAACGATCGAAGGGCCAACATTACCAGAGACATCGCCGATGAAAGGTAAGCTTATGTTTAAAGGGTAGAATACAGGACTTCTTAGTCATATGTTATTGATAAGTGTTCTGTTTTTGATTTTTAATTTTTTTTTATGATAACTTACTTCTTGGATAACAAACACATAATAATAGTCTTGATACACGTAAGTTCATATACATGTAAGTTCATCTTATCTGCATGTAATAATATTTGACTTAATCAAATTTCTTTATGATCTTTAATTGGTTATTGGTAAAGCTTAAACAAGTGTTTGAAAAAATGAAATCTTGGCTTCAGGACATTTGCCTCAGGCATAGTCAATTGTTAAACTGATAATTGACAACAATCAATAAAAGATAAATTGAAGATTGATATTTATTGCAGGCCAATAGCAGTCGATCAAAAATTATGAAGAAAAAAGTTGCAAGCTCGACTGTTACCGATTGCCAATAGTAATTGATGACAATTAATTCATCAATTGTTGTCAATTGTTTTCAGAATTAAATGTAGTTTTGCTCTTTTGGTTACACTCATGATTGACAAAATTTGTCTGTAATGGTTTTATTGAGTCATTTTGTCTATTACATGTATACTAAATTAAATTATGCATTAACTTAAGAAAAATCTTTCTTGGGAATTGTTGATTTACTTCATGTAAGTACAGTGTAGTCCCAAAATGTTTAAATTTTTTGATGTCTTACATGAAACAAAGCAAAAGAAAAACACAGGTAAACTCAGGAGAGTGGGCATCTTTAAAGGTTGTATCATGTGCAGATGTTCGCACATGTATGGCTGTTGTAATGTCCATGCTAATAGATTAGTCCAGTGTTTCAGTGAGAAAACTTTTAATCATCAGCAACCATGATGATCCGGACAGCAACAACATTTGCTATGGAAAACTACCGTATTCACCCGTGTATTAGTCGACCCTGTGTTTAAGTCAACCCCCAATTTTTGAGGCCGAAAACTAGATTTTATTGATTTCCATGTGAGAATTTCTTGGTAAACTTATCTTGTATTTCGAAGAATTGTGTTTCAGCTACCACAGATATGTGAACAAAGTTTATCAGAGCAAGTTTCAACAGCATGACGCGTATATGAGCGTTTTACACAGTTTAGCAACACTTGTGCATGCATAATTTCTCTCAATTGCTCACAAAATCAAACATAAGTATTTCAAACAAACCTGTTTAGTGCGAAGGGATTAGAGGTTGCCTCATAAGACTGGCAAAACACCAAAGACGTTCAGAACGACTTCACGAACAAAGTGCATCGCGTGTGTTGCGAACTTGGTAGTCAAGGCTTTAAATTGGTCAAGCACTGGTAGAGAAGTCCTTTCACTCGTATCCTGCCAGGTTACTAAGCAGAGAACGAAGTGCTGAAGATGTTTCCTCCGCGCGGCTTTATTTACAAGAAAAATATCCGTTCTTTGTGCCAAAATTGAGCTAGTGAGTGTCTACAAGATTCAGGTTAACATTTTACAAATGAATGTTCATGAATTTTAACTTGAAGCTCTGATGTAGAGAATCAGATCGCTAAGCGAAGTTACGTTGTAAACTGTTCTGCCAATTATTATATGTTTGTTAACACTGAAAGACAATTATTATGCTAATTATTTGACTGGCACTTGAATCTCAAGTTTTGACCCATGTATACGCCTGGGGTGAATTTTTGGACTGGTTGATTGTGAGGTCTTGAAAGGTCGACTTATACACAGGTAAATACAGTACTTAAAAATGTGAGTTCCGAAGGAGACACCGCTGACCTACACATATCAACATGACAGCTACAGTATGTGGGTGCTATAGTTGACATCCAGATGAATTGGTCCTTAAGCTGCACTATGCTGGAGAAATGGAAAAACAGGGTTTTCACTCTGAAAACACATCACACACTTAACACACAATTATTTCAAATGTATTTTAATTTAGAAATCAAAGCAAATGAAGAACTGATGCGCTGGTAGCATTAGCCTAATCTAAGTGAATGAAATACATGTTTTTCGTACATGCTACGCCTAAGAAAGATGAAAATGCAACAGTCACAGCCATTTTGGATTTGCTTGGAAAAAAAAAGACTTTGGCAAGGAAATCGCATGTCTTTTTTTTATTTTTGTGACTTCATCGTTTGCAAAGAGCTCCCCTTGTAAAATGTATTCTGTCCACACCAAAATGCAAAGCTGGTGTTTTCAAATTCCTCCGGTTTGAAGAACAGTTTCAAATTTAAGCTCCCTTACTGTGATAGATTAGGGTGAACAGTAAGCCTACATGTAGCTGTAGAAATAAAGCTACTTGTACAGTGTTTTTACATTTTGCTGGCTTAGTTTGAATGGGGCCTTTATAGTTAGAGCCCTTCCCTTTTTTTTTACTGTGCAAGACACTATTCTCTGTCACAGTGCCTTAATCCACCCAAGGGTATAAATGGCTCTAATACCAAAGGCCAGCAGAAAAAATACGGGCATAAACTGTCAAAAATAATAATTACGATAGTAATATTATGCATGGAAAATTACTCAATTCTGATTGGCTGAGAGAAATGCAGTTTAAGTGTAACACCAGTGCAAAAAGTATACATGTACATGTAACACCAGACTGAGTGCAAAATGCACATCGTGATTTTGGATTATGATTGGCCAATGATATCATTAGCCAATGATATCATGTAGAATGATATCATGTAAAATGATGACAAAAATTTTGTGCAGAAACATTGGAAAAAGTTTTCTTGTATGAGAAAAAGTGACTTCAAGAAAGATCCGACCTCAGGCACTTCCTCCACGCAAATTTTCGCATATTTATATTTATCAAGTAATCATACAGTTTTTCTTGTTCAATTTGTAATCAATTTGCAATTGTGAGTTTTTCAAAAAGCTGAAGTTGCAACCGCCAACACGGCTTGTGCAATTTCACCTTTTTAAAAACCTCGCGTGTGCAAATTAACTCCAAATTGAACTCAAAACCGCATGATTACTTGTACTACCCCATCCATTGGGAAGTAGAAACACAGCCATTCGCACGATGCTGTGGAAACCAGAAATATGATTATTACATATACCAGTCTAATGGCTCAAACTGTAATACTGGTACAATTACTGTGTTATTGAGTGTACATAACATGATATTCTTACCGGGTCAGTGTCGAGGAAACAGGCCTAAAATCTGTTATTGGCAGCATATGTATGCTAACAAAACTTATAGAGGTGTAATATGACTAAATGGCAACTGGAACATGTTTAAAACGGAGAATGGTGAAATGGCTTGTACTGTACATGTATCAAATAATGTTACAAGATACAGTCTTCACGTACAATAGACCATTTCCGATATATTAAAATTCTAACTTGGTTCCGAGGCTTAGGGGAATAAAACAAAAGAAATAACAACGAGGTTGAGGGTTGAATAATTAATTTCTTTTGTTTTATTCCCCCAAGCCTAGGAGCCACGTTAGAATTTTAATATATCGGAAATGGCCTATTATTTAGAGCTAACCACTTAAAGTCAGTGATAATTTTATGTAGGCTAACCTGAGCACTGTTCAGGTTCACATAAGCTAACTAAGGTACTACAGCTGTATGTAAATTTAGGCTAACCGTTGTGACATTTTGTCATTGTCCCTTTAATTGTACACCCTGGCAACTGTAACTGTACATTGTTAACAGCTGCCAGGCAGTATAGAGTACTAAAATTATTTTGATTTTGGTTTTTGTCCAAAAATGAGATTTTTCCATTCAATGTTCAATATACATGTACATGTAGGACTATTACTATCAAAATACCATGATTGCAATTTAAATGTTTGTTAAATGTAGGCTCAATTCAATTATTGACATACATTGTACATGTATTTTCATTTAAATCTGTCTCCACATTCACATTCTTTGCTCCTTCTATGCAAATGTGGAATTAGTGATGTTGCCTCTGGGATGCCTGGGGAGGAAGGTGCTGGGATTAAAAAGCAGGAGGTTTGAATGGGTAATTTAAGACTTAGCGAGATACTGAGACTATTGTAGCGTCCTTTCTACAAACCAGAGAATTGTGGAAAAAAGTTAAATGAATATAGTAAGGTGAAGCCTTGGAGCCGACTGGCTCATCGCCTCTGGAGATAAAAACAGCTTCTGTAGCATGAAGTTGCTAGGGGTATTTCAGTATACTCCCCCTGGACGTGATGCTAGTCTAGTGCAGGTAACTTGTTAGGTTTCCCCAACAATTTTCTGGTACCCATTTATACTCCTGGGTGGAGAGAGGCACTGTGAAAGTTTATGATACATGCCATACCCAGTTACACCTTCCTACAGCTTCCTACAATTTGCCTGCACACAAAATAAATGGTACATGTACAGTAAAGTGTGTCCACTAGTGAAGGTACAGTACATGTAGCATAACACTATTGCTGCTTTCCTTGGATGCCATCCTGCTACATGGAGTGTGGCACAGGCTACCCCTAATCAGTACCAATGTACATGTATATACCTTTATACAGAGGCTCAAAGAGAGTTACATGTACAGTCAAACCAAGTGAAGCTTGCCTCTCAAGGTTACATTTAGAAATTATTTGAATATTGATCCCGGTAAGCATTTAAAGAATGAAATAATGAATTGACTATTTGTCAATAAATAGTGAACTTGCCAGTCGTTTCAAGAATACAGCCAACAGATACATGTATTCAAATGTTCAATTCATTATTAAAGGTACATGTACATGTAATGTTGATGGGTACACTTGGTTTGACCAATGCTGTAGTTTTCAATAGGTCGTAAGCGCCATCCAAGGGTCATAGGCAGAATTAGATAATTTGGTTCTATCAACTGAGTTGATAATGTACACATAGATTAGCTACCCTATAGAGAATCGAATCTGTCTATGGTGGCCAATTAATATTGTCAACCCAGTTGTAAAACCAAATTATCTAGTTATACTTCCCTACCCCCTCTATTCATAAGTGGAATTGTTGTCAGCTTCGGACTTGGTCAGTTTGATTTTCACTATAATACAGGTGTATATTGTCATCTCTCTCTCTCTGTTCTTTTGATTATAACGCTGACGTTGACTCCATAAGCAATGAAAACCACCCTTTTGGGCTATCTCATTTTCACATTTTTTCCCGTTTTCTTTTGGTAGCATTGCTGTTGGTCTTGAAGTCATAGAAGAAGGTGCACCCTTAGATAGTGACAGCGATGTTGGACATTACATGGGAAATGATGTGTCTGACACGCGGAAGTGTATCCTTCAGATTCAACAACTGAATCGCCGCGTCAGGGACCTTGAGAGAAATGTGGACACAAATACAGTTGGATTTTGGTCTAAGATAGCTTTCTTTGCTTTTACAATCATCAATCCTATTCTACTCCACTGGCTGTTCTGGAAAAGAAGATGAACCAGATCAAATGTGCCATTGTATAAGTGAAAGATGAACTTGTTAACAGGAGAAGCTATGACATGGTATTGTTTGTTCCTATGAGGTTATGAAAGCAAACTGTGCTGGATTAGTGAAGGTTTAATACTTTTTTTAAGGTTTTTTTTTTGTATAGAAGTCTATGTTTTGCATCTGACATACATTTATGCAAAATGTGAACAAATACTGTAACCCAGTAATGCATCGAATATTATTTCTTTTTCTTTTAAGAAGAACTTAAGGAAACTCAGTTCTGTCGCTCCATTCAGTTCTAAGTGACAGAAATTTGTGTTCTTGATTGGTGAAGCTTTAGTAACTTGTATATAAAGTAATAAGTAAAATGCAGAACACTGGAAATGCAATTATCACAAGATGTAGTGAGTTCTAAAATTGCAAAATTGACTCTCATTTCTTTTTGCGATCCTTGTCTTTATCATGCAATCAAAGACCGATGTTACTAACTTATCATTAAATATCAAGGATTAATGTTAAGGCATGCAATAAAGACACGAGACCATGTAGTGGGTAGTGGGTAGGGAATGTACTGGCAAGGCTTGGATAAAACCCCACCGACCAGGGGGGGGGATGGGTGGGGGGGCTTGGCACATGGTGCCATGGCAAGGGGTGCCCCATGGCAAGGGGTACCAGGGCTCAAAGTTTACTTTTGACTTTGGGAGCACTTGTGCGACCAGGTGTAAATTTATAGGAGCACCGCCGAAATTTTAGGCGCACAGTTAAAAATTTTAGGGGCATAGCTTCAAATACTTAGAGTGCCTACTCTAAAAGATCAAAAGTATACTCCAAAAAGAGCGAAGTCCTCTAAAAAGAGTGACTCGGGCTTCGTGTTCTAATATGGGCCACCTATTTAAGTAGTATTTAAGACAACGAAAACAAGTAAAAGAATCAGGATATTTCACACAAGAGTTTAGCTTAGATGTTAACTACTGAAGTCACTTCGTTGAGTGACCTTTGAAATTCTGTTCACAGAGATTCTTGATTTCTTCAACATGAACTAGCATGAACTTTGCTCATTTGGCTAGCGTTCAAGCCAAAACACAGCATTCTGTAATAATTGTTGTTCCTGAAGAACGAACACACTATTTAATTCTCCTCCCCAGTTTCCACGCTTTATGCTAGGACGGCTTTCAGACATCTATAAGTCATCTTAAGTTCTGCACGTTATATTTTATTTCAGACCTGTGTTTTTCTTTCAGGCTCTGCTGATTTACTTTACGTTGAACCAAAAGATAGCAACAATAACTTGACTTCTCATTTTCTGGAATTATTACCTAATATCATCATTCAAAATAACAGAAAAGCTCCACACATTCTCTTTATGAATGTAAACTTGCAGTTAAAGAAAATGCACCCTTAAAAAGGAAAAGAAAATTACGTGCTCTTGACACAGACTCTTTTGAGCCTCAAATTAAATTTTGACATGATCGTCGAGTGCATAAGAAGCACGTGCTTGACTCCTTCATTTGCATGTGTCAGCGGAGTTGTTTACTTCACAGAACGTGGAGAAAAATTGACGTTCGAGTTCGGAGAATCCAGTGGGAAATTAGGCGTAAAGATGACGAATACAGCACACACCGTTGAAAGAAAAATGGTATGACTTTCTTATTTTATGCCTGGTTATGTTATACTGAATATTAATTATACTTATCAATCGCAGAACATTAGAGTAGTCATGTGAGTAAGCACTAGAGAAGTCACACTGTACTTTGGCTTTTCAGGCACGGTGGTGCAACCACCCATGATTTTTTAGGCACACAGCCAAAAATCTGGTCGCATATGCGACCAGTTGGTCGTTAACTTTGAGCCCTGGATGCCCCATGCCTGTACTGTTAGCAGGACGTTGTTCCTGGAATACATGCAATTCCATGGGGCCAACTTAACCCAGCCAGAGAACAAATGTCCCCTCCCTGACGGGGCTCCAGCACAAGGCTATTAAAGGGATGCCGCAGACAGCAATTTCCTGTCCATATAATTTATTAAAAGTTGTTTAGAGTTAGGCGTTAATAACACAGGTTAACAAGAATGGACTGAGGGCTTAGGAAGCCCTAATGACAAGCAGAGAAAACACTTCCTTAGTGTTTGAAGTACTCAAACTGGTAAATGTCAATTGATACAAGATAAGAGGGTGGGTGGGATGGGTTACATTTGAAAGAAATAGACAACTTGCAGGATTCAGAGAAGGGAGAAATTGACAACCTGCAGGCTGTTACACTTCAATAGTGGTTACCAAATATGGAGATGCATGTGCTGTTGAGGAACGTAGGGATGAGTGTGGGCTCATCTAAGCCAAAGGTTGCTTGCAATTAATGTTAAGGCGCGCAACAAAGACATGAGACCATGTAGTGGGCAATAGTGGGTAGGGAATGTACTGGCAAGGCTCTGTCTTAGGAGTCTTGGTATAAAACAGTACAGTTGTGGACTGTAAAATGGGGTAATGAAATGAAATAATTGCTTGATATCTGGCTTTTTCTTTCCTCTAATGCCATTTCTTTCAATCTTAAGTGTAGAGAAATGATAAGATTTTGAAGAACATCGGTTCCTCTTTGGAATTTTTAGTGAACTCTGAAACAGACACCCTTGGGACACTCACTAGTGTCTTCTTTTAGGGTGTCTGCTCTAAACAGGCCCTACATGTAATATAATATTATTGTGCAATGACAGTTAATTATTAACCCTTTTGTAACACAGAGATCAAAGACATGTCATAGCACAATGTCCCTTTTTTTTTGCATCAATCTAAAATGATCTACTTAGCATTAAGACAACATCACTGAACAGTGTTAAAGGAGTCTGAGCTGAGGTTTTAGAGCTAATTTTGAAGTGTCTGCTTATTGCAGCTTTTGTGCAAAATGGCTTAATATTGGTGTCCGCTTCTGCTTAAAGAGTAGTCCACTGAATGCAGATTTAGGTACAAAATAGGGTTTGTTAAATCAGATTGCGTCCTTTAAAACCTACATATTAGATGTTTGGAAATTTTGCCCTGGACACCATGAAAAAGTTTTCACTTGCATTAAATTAATTTTGAGTTTTGTATTCAACTGTATGACCTTTTAATGCCTATCTAAGGGTTACCATTATTTTTGTTAGGGAAGAAGATAACATTTGGAATCATTTATGCAACAGATCCACTTATACAAAAAATGGAGAGGCAGTTCATTTCAGTTTTTTAAGTTTTCAACCTGAAGCCCTGGAACCCATAGGGAGACTCACAATGGGGAGTTTCTTTCACCAATATTCAATTTTCAAAATCACCATAAGATTATTTCTCGCCCTCATTCTTTCACACCACATTTGAAAGGCTAAAAAAGGGAGGAGGGGGTGGGAGGCTCGTAATTTAGGTAGAGCCTCTCTGTGTAGTCTATCACCATAAGATCCAGCAGCTTACTGCTGTCTACTGTAGGCCTTTGGTAAAAAAAAGATTTAGTCTGTAATCAGTGCCTTGAGGATTTAGAAACTTATTTTAAAGCTGTGAAAACTGCACAATATACAGCTGATTGGCTGTGTTCTTTAAAGCATGGGATAGTGTTGGATAAGAGATGAAAGACAACTGACAAGGCACCAATTGGACTACGAGCAGTCCCTTTGTTTTCTTATAGTCGGTCAAGAGCGGAGCGAAAAAAAACAGGCCGCGCAAAAGTTGGCCGCACGAAAGCTGTTGTCTGGGCGAAAGGCGAAAAAAAAGGGACTACAGACAAAGCCTCAGCGTTTGACCTTTCACGGCCGAGTGATTTTATGGTGTTCATTTCAAATCTAATT
>Ga0126343_10001879_pt1 | contig 10329 bp, 4 predicted proteins | sample Cyp2metagenome_FD_92531 | JGI IMG/M metagenome (GOLD analysis project Ga0126343, IMG submission 92531) | Coral microbial communities from Lord Howe Island, Old Settlement Bay, Australia - Cyphastrea 2 metagenome | ecosystem: Host-associated > Invertebrates > Cnidaria > Coral ... | reverse complement strand
CTCTGATGGCTTTTTATGTCATATGACACTTGAGAACTTTCATTGACAGTTATGATGGAAGAATCGAAATTAACAAACTTTCAACGGAGACAGTTGCAGGAAAACATGAAAAGTAAGTTCTGGTTTAGGGTAGCTACATAGAGATCATTGTTTCTTATACAAGTGGATTTTGTTTCTTATCCAAGTTTTGTGGATTAATCTGTGCAGCTGATCTGCGCTTTCACAAATGTATTACACATTCGAATTCAGCCCTCGATCATATAAGCTTACATGTATCGTCGAAAAGTAACAACAATATTAATACCAGGGAATACCTCAATTTTGAAATTAGCTTGCAGTGCAGGCGTATTTTGGACGCGCAAGTGCACATATTTTCGAATATTAATAATATTTTCCGAGCGCCGGGAGTAGTGCGTCATGAAATGTACATGTAAAATTTTTGTAAATCCCCGGCCAACTTAACCGTTGCCATGGTGTGCCAGAACTTATCGCCATGCAACGATGCCAAAGTGGTGAGAGGTACTTCATGAACAAGTCCCGGTCCCTCTCTCTTCCCCTTTCCTCCCCCAAGGAGAAGGATTACAGCTTAGGAATTTTCTTGTTATCGCAAGTTCTGGTTATCCAAAGACAAGACAAAAAGTATCTGCCAGAAAAAAATTGTCCAGTGGAAAGAGTACAGGGAAGATATTTACGTGTACGTTTACAAATACTGCATTTGTTGTTCAAATGTTCAAAATGTCAACTAACAGAATTCTTTGTTTCACCAACCAACAGTAGGTGACATTACTGATACCTTTGTTGTCGTGCAGTTTGGTTTGTTGACACATCTACTTGTACTGAATATGCATTTAGTGGTGCCAGGGACGTAGCCAGGATTTTTCAAAGGGTACTAACCAGACCGTCATGGTGTTTTCGCCACCCGTTGTAGGTTGTTTTCTTAAAGTGCCCTTTTGACAAAGATTAAATTATTTTTCTTTGGATTTTGAAACTATGTTAACTAAACACTAAGTGACCCAAATTTTAAGCCTTGATTTAGAAATGGCACCTGTTAATTGTAACTGGAACTTTCCTATTTAATGGTCTACCATTACTAAGTTTAAGTTCTTGAGAGAGCTGGATCGAGGAGAAAGTGACGTCAAAGGCTCACTAGTTTAAGAGTGCAATGCGTGTGTACGCTACAGAATTACTGGTAATATGCAGCACGGGAGTTTCGGGCTTTCACACTTTAAAACTCACGCTAAAGTTGCATATATAATAAGTTGTGTTCACACGCTGAAATTTTAAGCTGGTGAGCCTTAGACGTCACTTTTCCCGGATCCAACCCTCTGAGGTCCAATCGGTCAGGTTTGAACGTAAGTGATGGCGTATCATGAATTCCAAAACTTACACTCAAAGTAAACAGCCTTTGGATAAAAATCAAAGGTCAAAATTTTGTGTTAAGCAGACACACTTTCAAAATCTCAAGAAAAAAAGGAAGTGATTTTTTTGTCATCACAGGGGCACTTTAAAAAAGCTTACGAATGAGAGGGTCACAGGCACCCAGGACCCCCCTGGCTACTCCCCCGAGTACCCTTAAAACAACAGTTTACTGGGCCAAGATAAAAAGCGTATGTGTTCTCCTCATTTACATGTACATGCATCATTCCTTCCCAATGAGATAACACTGAATAGCAAGTGCAATTTATCAATGAAGCTTGGGAACTGAAACATATACATGCAACATCGTTTTTACTTGTATTTTAGAGGGTGAATCTCTGCCCGTTGCTTGCAACCCCACGACAAGTAGAAATGAGCGAGTACAGCCAAGAAGCACATCAAAGAAACCCTTACCCAAAGTCATGAATGCCAGGCATCTCTCTGGTGGAAAGAGAACAAAGGAAGCAATTGATGTTCAGCAAAGCTCGGTACCACAAGAAATTTACAAACCTCCTCCAGGAAGTATGTTCTGCATTAGTTTCGTTTATTCTCATCATCTGTCTCCTGATTGACAATGTTTTGTTATTATAAAGAGAGATTACGTGTTGTACAGTGTAGGTCTTGTTCGGAACACATCTTGTGAGCACTTCTCCCCTCTCCCCCTCCCCCTCCCAACTTTGTGAAAATTGCTCACGCTTTTTCAAGGATCCTAAGATGCAGAACTTCATGAAAGTCTTATCAAGATCCTCATAGAACCTAGTCTTTCAAAAACCTGGAGGATCCTTGAAAAGATCTTAACATTTGACCTTTCTTTCATGTTCTTGAAACATTCTTAACTTTAAGGACCTTTTACACTGAAGTAGGTCTTGACTGATCTTGTAATAACTTGTAATATTTTCAGAGTTGATTTCCGAGAAAGATAAAAGAAGACTACAGAATGTGATGGCCTATGGCGATGATGGTAAAAACATTGAAGATGTTCCCAAACAGAGAAAACCCTCTCCTAGAGAACTAGTACAAGAAAAAGAAGTTGATCGATTTGATGAAGGTAACCAGTAATAAAAATAACTGAATGGTCTGTGGGGCAAGACAAAATCTGATTTCATTCTTGTAAACTAATTATCAGTTCCAAGAAGGGTGTCTAGGTTTCATTGACATTTATGTACAATATTAATGTACAGTGTATGATTGTTCTCTGACAACATTATCAACATATGCCACTGCCATTAGATCATCCTTACAATTTGTCATTTCATAGTTTTCTTCATATGCCTGTGGCATAGTAGGCACGCAGTGTGTGCAGAGAGCTAGGTAACTGAATTCATTTGTTTGCAACGCACACCTGTGCTACCATTCTTTTTCTGTTACCTAAGTTTTACCATTTTAGTGTACATGTGTACACGTACCTACCGGCAACTCTTTTTTATGACAATTGGTTCTTTACAGTTCTCCAAGAAATAGAGGATAGAAAAGCTTTCTTGGATGAGATGGAAGCGCTTGGACAAGGCAAACAGTATAGAACAATAATATCAACAGAGATATCACAGGTAAATAACAATAATCATTATATTTTTCTGTAGTTGAAACAGCCACAGCTAAGTGATGTAACAGTATTATGTACAACTAAATTGGTAGTGCATGAGTAGCAGAAAATGCGAGAAAGAGCTTGTTTGAAGTTCTAAAAAGGGGGCAAGAGAAAAAATTGTGATCCAATATCAGCCTTAGCCTACTGGTTGAGCTACAAAAGCCGACCTCAGAAGGAGAGAAATGTCCCTGATTTACAGAGACTAAGTGGGAAGTGAGAGTAAAGGAACAGGAACACAAGCTCTTTGTTCTGGGAAATCATACAGTGTTGTTACATCAGATGAAAATGTTGCGACCACCCTCTAGGTGCATTTTCAAAGGGGTTGGTCAAACGTTTGTTTTAATCCAACCTTGGTGTCAACATCTTTATACATGTATGCAGTGTATTAAGAACAGTCAAAAGTTTTACTTTCATTGTAGATGGCAACAAAATGTTGAATACTGGTGTAAGGTATAACAGCACTAGAAGATTTTCTATTTGTCCACGATTTAAGATTAATTTTGTAAACACTAGCTAAATGACATTCCCCAAGGGTACAGTTAGTGTAGTTAGTGGGGGCAGGGAAAATTCTGAACAGGCGTGAAAAAAATTTGGATGAAGAGAAGTCAAGAACGAAAGGAAGAGCTTATTGGGAGTCAAGAACGAGCTCTTCCTCTCATTCTTGACTTTTCTTTGCCTGAATTCATTTCTCACCCATTTGGTTTTTTTTCCCCACCCCCACTAACAGCCCATGGCTATAGATTTTACTCATAAAAGTGCCTTACCACTGGGAAAACTCATTGATATTAACCCCCTTAGACAGCTTAAACAGGTCAGTTTGGTGCTAACACAGTAAACCCCTGATATACACAACACTACTATACCCAACAAATTAACTTGAGCAATAATTTAAAAACATTTACAATGAGAAGAGAAACAGTAGCAATGGTTTGCATTCATTTCTGTACTGGCAGAAATATTTACATATTAACATTTCTTCTTTACTCAACAGAAAATAAGAGAGCTTGAACTAATAGACAAAGAAAGAAGCAAAGAGGTCAATCTTGCTGAGCAACAAGAACCAGAGCAACTGTGACAAAGACACATGTAGTGTGGAATGATCAACAATCATGGCTGAAAAATATCAGAAAGTGCATGTTGAGCTCATAGGCAAAAATGATTGATTCCTCTTGTAAGAAAGAAAAAAAGGAGGGGTGAACACCAACAGCAGGTCATTTCAAGTGATACATTGTACATCTTGGCAGCTTTTTATCAAGTTACTGAGTAAGGAATTGGTGAAAGAGGGGAACAAAATTATGTTTGATTTTCTCTAGAAGGGTTTAACAATTTGCTCTTATTAGTGACATAGGAACCCAAACAGTACTTTGTTGTAAGAAATTGGTGAGTTATCAACTGATATCTTGATCAAACCTCCCATCTGGATTTGAAGAAATTGCTGTAAAGCTCCCAACATTTTATGAAGAATCACAAATTTAGATGCTCTGCTGCTGGGAGGAAAAAATTTATTTGTATAGGAGGCATCCGAGCATTTTAGAAATTTTGCACATTAAGACGTCAGAATGGCGGTCAGAAAAGGTTGTCGCGTAGGTCAAAAGATAAGTTATCGCTTTAGTTTTTGCTAGCTAAACGGTGCTTGCACTAGAGGAAGCATTTATTTCAATGTGTCGGAGCTCTAGAGTAAAAATTTCGTTTCAATAGCAAAACTCAACAGCAGATGTTTTCGCTACGTCACGGTCGCCATGTTTGTGTCCCTCCAAAGGACACAAACATGGCGTTTCCATACAAAACTCTATAAATTTCGGTGACACACTTCTGCGAATAGCACGCGAACGAAAAAGAGCAGAGACTTGATTCTTGGTGAGGTTGTTTATATTGCAATCATCTATCATATCCCAGATTTTTGACTACATTTATTGAATGGTTACGATTTTAGTTTTGATCACATGACTAGTCAAAACCAAGAATAAGTGTACTGATTGTTGCAATAAAAAACAGAGAACATTAATGTCAGATTTACTCACAATGCATGAAGCTCCATGTAAAAAATACTGTTTATTAAAATGATAATTATTTATTACATTGTAAAATTTTGTATCTGAGATATATTTATATACATCTGTCATTATAGTTAGGCATTCATTTAATACACGTCTAACAATTTTATGTAATCAATTAATTCACCCTGAATTACCCTTCCATTCCCAAGCCCAAGATTCACTTATTCATAATTTATTATCTACATAGATATCTACATGTAACCACTTCTCCAACTGTTGGTTGAGAAAATTTGGGGGTATTCCAAGAAATAATTTGTCCTAGTTAATGATGAATCTCACTATCCTCGCTATTTTCACTCGTGTATCATTTGACGCATACTGTAATGACTGAATATGCCCCAGCTGAACAGCTTTGGAGAGTAACCAACTGATATTCCCAAATTTTAAAAACTGCATGTGTTGCAGATAATATTTGAAGGATCACAGACGCAATTTGGCGCAAAACTTTGGTCAGATATTTGTCCTTGAACATTTTTCCTCTCACATGGTCCCTCGAACCTTGCAGTTTTCCTTCAGCTATGCTCTAGAAAAAACTGTTGCTTCTTGGACAGATAATGTCCATGCACAAATATCCCAGCATATTTTTGCACCAAATGGAGGCTATTGTTTATTTACCATGATTTTATCAGGAGAAAGACAATATTGCTCATTATTATATAATTTATCCTTAATTCTTAATTTAAACTGCAGTGCAAATTCACGCACATATTCTCAATTTCCTTAGTCGTCATTCTAATACATGTAAATGAGTGATCGTATGAATGCTCGACAAGCAATTAAGGATTTACACTACTCACGATATCTGAGAGAATTTTCAAATATCACTTGTAGTGTACATGTAAATCCTTACTGAAAGGAAATGTGATCAATTGTGTTCAGTACAAGTGCCTTATCAAAGGTCATCTGTGTCAGTCCATAATAGGAAAAAGATACCACATACAAAAATAAAGTAGATTCAGTTTCACTTCTTTTTACAATATTTGGCAACAAGAAAATCTTCCTTCTGCCTTAAAACATTAACATTTTAATATTTTGATAATATTTTCAAGATTATCTCAGACTGATCCTCAGTGATTCAGGAACACATCATAAGGGCAGAGCACAGATTAAAATAAGATAAACATGTAACGATGAATTTACAAACATAACTCTTTGATGCCTTTCTTTGATAATATATTCTGCCCCTGGGTTACCAACATTAAGAAAGACCTTCAGCAGAGTTAGCTTATTAATAAGAATTATCTAGTTGATTCTTTGCCAATCGACATCTTCCATTGGTCACAAGATGTCTACTGTAGTGTTATTCTGAGCACACACTTCTCTACTCGCCTTCATTCTTACATTCAAATGAATTCACTTCCTCGCCTCACCCCCTCCCCTGCACCTTATTTTTTGCATTCGCTCACATTTTTGTTCCCTTTGCATGCTTTTTTGGAAATGCTTGCTACACAGGCCAATGACCATTTCCATGGAAACTGTCTGTATGGAAAAATCCTGACCAAGAAAGAACCTCAGATTTACCTCGACAGTATCTTCCCAAGGTCATAGTTCTCCCATACTGATCGACTAAGCTCAATTAATAAGATCTTTAAAATTACAAGGCATACCACAGCTTATTTAATTCGGTTAATATAACTGGTTTCTACAAACTGATATTTTGCTTGCAAACATTGATTGGCTGAATCTAAATTCTGCCAAAGTTTGCTTGTTCTCTTTACATTTTCTTTCATCAGGCTTTTTGGCACTTCCATAAATAAATATTGTTTGACGCAAATAGTCAATGATTTTGCATTTTAGTTTGCAACTTTTTCACTTCAAAACATTACCGGTCTAGATGACAATCTGGATGGTAAAATCTAGACTGATTTCAGCCAATCAAATTTGTGAATTTGGCAGTTCTCAGTCCTTGAAAGACAAAGCCATATAAAATTGTAATGATTATAATGGCAATATTAATAATAATACTGATAATAATAATAAAAAATTATTTTTGTCCTCGTTGCAGTAAAACGCGTGAAAATACAACTTGAATACAACAGATAAGGAATATGTAGACCTAGCTAACATAACATTTTAAAATGTGACAAATATTTAAAAAAATTAAAAATTTTGCTTACAACTTACAATAATTATTATAGAAACACTTACTGCTTGACAAGTCCAATCTTCATTAGTGTAATAGCATTTAAAAGTACTGCTCATGTAAGTAGTAGATTGAAGGAAAAGTGCAAATTGCTTATTTTGCCACTATTTAAAACCTCTAAGCAGTGTTTCTGAAACTGCACCACAGGAGTTGCTGTTAGCAATAAAATCTTGAAAAAGCAACCTTGGTACAATCTTGTCTCTGCTCCCAGCGGTTCCCAGGCAATGCCGCTATACCTGTCAAAAAATAAAGACATTTATTCACTGAATTGTACTTAAGAACTATTGCCATTCAACACTTCTCAACAAAAGTCTTCAATTAGACAATTTTGATTACTTTTTAGACAGGATCCACTACTGGTAGTCTGGCACAGTATCAAAACTATCACGATGATCAGGCTATTAATAATAGCTTATGAATAAAGGTAACATCAAGTCACTCCTTGTCGCTCAACACCTTTACTTACCATCTGTCAAAGCTTGCTCCACCTTCTCATCCTCGTGGATTTCCCTGTAATAAAATGACCATCTCATTATTAACCAATCAACAACAAGTGGTATAACACACATTAGGCATACAGAAGTTTCTTCTAAGAACACCTTCACCAAAATGGGATAAACCTGCTCATTTGAATCATTATTAGAGTCAAACAAACCTAGTAACACAATTCATGAAGTGTGAAGTCTTGAGAACAGCTGTTTTCAAATTGGTGACTGAGATTCTTGACAACCTGAATGGATTAGTTATCCTATCATGGTAGTCTCTTGTGTCACGAAAGTTACACAATATTACACTTAAACCATTAATAATTCATCACGATAAAACAAAGAAAACACAACTGTGAAGGAGGTTTGGTTACCTGGTCTCAACTGGCATAGATTTTGACAATAAATTACTTCATTTCCATTTACACCTCAGGTTTTGTTTTGATTGAGAAGATACAAATCAAACACTCAAGACAGTGTTTCATCATTAATCCAAACACCTCAAATTTTGTCAAAAATACTCTGCTGCCCATCATATTTTCAACTCTCGTTTCAGTTTTTGGATATCCTGATGAAACAATGTGAGAAGTCTCTCGCAAAATCTTCACACTCTATTCTGAACTACATTTAACAAACTCCTTCCCCTTTGACATATATTATGATCAAACAGTGAACACACTGTGCCTATGAAAATTACTTCCAAAACAGCAACAATGAGCTAGATTATTAGTACACCTAAAAATTTATATACCTTACTCTTTCTTCCTCCAGACTGTCGACAATAAAGCTTCTCTTCTGAACCAACTCTAGCAACTCTGATAGTAACTCTCGCTCCCTCTTCATATCATCAGATGACTTCACTTCATCTAAAGTTCACAAACAACACATTCAATTGATGCTGTCAGTTGTGATATTTTTGTCACAGTGTCACATAATGTACAATAGAGATCCTTTACAATCCTGCCAACAAGAATCCCAATTTTTTTCCCATTCTTTTTGTAAAAAGGCAAATCACAGAAAACAACACTCGCCTGGAACCTAGACCACTAGATCCAAGTCTACAAAAGACTCTAAGGGGCAAAGGGATTTTAATATTTTCGATGATCTGATCAATCCAGAGTATGTGTTACTATCACATACACCATTATATTAATAAAATTATTTATAAGATTTAAAACCAATACTTTATTGCAGTAAACTAAATGTTAAGTTAATAAATTAAATTATTATCAATGGTAAGTATTACTGTGACCACAACAGGGATCATGGTAACTTGTACAAGCCCATGTTGCCATAGAAGACCTAGACATGTACTAATTCTGTGAGAGACACATTTTATTATTTTGATGCCGCAGGCCCCCAGTGTTCAGAGTCATGCAAAATCCTGTAGTTGCACTAACCTCCAAAACCAATGGCTGTGTGATGTTTGTGCTGCATCAATTATCAGTAAATACATTTCCCTGCTCAACTAGCTAGAGGTCCATCTCAGGGATGAACTCAAGCAAGCAAGGCACATAATAGCCTAATTACCTCTCATGGCCACCAGCTTTCTAAGTTCTCCTTCCACTGTTCGGTATCTCTCCTCATAATTGTGAGATTGCAACCTTAAAGGAGAATCATACAGACTGATGACAATGTATCTCAAAGAAGCATCCTTATCATAAAAAGCCCTGTTTACTTCAAAACTCTCCTGTATGATGATCTTAGCTATGACAGTTTTGAGATACATCAAGACAATATCCCTAAGGTCAGTGTAATGTTTGTCACCCATCTGCTTGATAGTTTGACAAAGGGCGTCCTCCCTTTTGCCCTAAAACCTGTAGGATCCCAGGAGGATTCCCATAAGAAAAGGGATGTTTGTAATATTTTTTAGGAAAAGGTCTATACATTAGTAGGGAAGGGCGGGGGGAAAGAATTGGGAAAAAATCCTTTGGAAAACAATAACACCTCCAACTCGGCCTGATAACACCCCAACATCAAACTCAAAATTCTCCTTGTCTTGGAAGAGCTTGTTGGAGCCCAGATTTGTTCTAAGACACTATAATCACTTGCTAAGAAGAAGTTGGGACCTGATCTTTGCAGCGGATTTATGTCTACAAATGATACTGCACTGTGAAATAAATGGTTACTTACAGGTATATTAGTTCTGACTCTCTTCTCAAAACTATGTTTCTTTCATGAACCACACTAAGCCACTCCCGCAGAAGGTCATCTTCACAGTCATTGAAGGGTGTTTCAGCTATTGAATGAATTCAAAGTTCTGTTATTTTCATTATATTAGGTGTAGAAACTGAATTAGGCAGACCTAACAAGAGATTTATTTTTATGTTCTCCACGAGCCACTAGTTACACAACTGAGAGGGAGACACAGTAGCCTGATGGTTAGTGTGCTCATCACTGGATCGAGCAGTCCCGGTTCGAATCCTGGCTAGTGACATTGAGTTGTGTTCTTGGGAAAGACGCTTTTTCGCAATATCTCTCTCCACCCAGGTGTATAAAAATGGGTACCAAGGAACTTAACGCTGGGGAATAACCCTGCAATGGACTCACATTCCATCCAGAGGAAACTAGAAATACTCCTAAACCCTTCAGACTACAGAAACCAGGATAAGCTCCAGCCTCATGGGCCACTTTTCTGCTCTG
>Ga0126343_10001878_pt1 | contig 10332 bp, 12 predicted proteins | sample Cyp2metagenome_FD_92531 | JGI IMG/M metagenome (GOLD analysis project Ga0126343, IMG submission 92531) | Coral microbial communities from Lord Howe Island, Old Settlement Bay, Australia - Cyphastrea 2 metagenome | ecosystem: Host-associated > Invertebrates > Cnidaria > Coral ... | reverse complement strand
GCCCAAAACAACCCTGGATGAGGAACAGATCTGGAGAGAATGAACTAGTTCAGATATAGAGTGAGAAGTGAGCAATTTGTTAAACCTGTGAAGCAAAATCAATTTTCTAATCACTTGGCAGTAAACTAGTGTAAGCAAAGATTTAGCTGTATGGACCTCAGGTATGCCTTTTGAAAGTGGAATGTACATTTTGACATTACATGTACTTATGTGGCTGGTTATTGAAAATTAAAAAAGTTAGTCACCACTTACGCAAGCCAGTTTTGTGTTCAATAAAAAGGAACAGCAGTTTAATTTAACAAACAGATTTTATCTTGAAAGTGGAATGATACTGTTGCAAGATTTAATAAGCTTTGAAAGAACAATGTTTTCTGAACCCCAAAACAAATGATAGCAACTTTATATCTTTGCAATATACCCTCTTCTGGTGGGTTGGAGGTGGGTAACTCCAAAACATGAAGTATTTGATAATGCAGTAATCACTGCTATCAACAAGAACTATGCACATTTGGGCCCAACATTGAGCATTATTGATACCTGTCAAAATTTAGTGCAATAACATAAAACAATACCTGCAATTGTAAACAAATACATTGTTGCTACTATGCCCTGTAATCATCCAAAGTATTTTGATTACTGCTGAACGTTAACTTTTTTATGGGTTTGTAAATAAGAACACTACCCTATTATAACTATCTGAATTAGTGTAGTGTGAGTTCTTTGTTCCAGGAACGGCATAGGCACCTGGCAATAACAGTTCATGCACCCAACTATTTTGATATGGTGACACAGGCTGGGGGTTTCCTTGTGGGATCCAGATTTCTCCACAGGAAATGATGGACGTGTTTGTCCTCTTCCGGTAACTCAATCTGTACATCTTCGATATGTCCCCCACAAAGGAAATAGGTTCTTCTCGAAAGCGAAGCAAAACGTCAAGGAGATTTCCAATAAGGCCTGGACCCTTGTGTAAGAAGGAGTTAAAGGAGACACCTTGATACTGGCATGCTGGACCAAAGACTATCCTCAGAGGGGTGCTTTTCTTGTCAGGCCGGTATATCCTGCGATGTGGGAGATAATGCACTGGTTTGACTTTGGCTTCTACGTCCTTTTCACTCAGACGACAGGCCCAGGCATTCCTTTCATACTCCATTATGGCATCGTCATACAATTTGGCCTTAGCTTCGTCTTTTAGAAGGTTCCGCTCCAAAGAGAAAAGCCTTTTTTCTGCCAATGGATAGTTGTTTGGAAGAAGAGACTTGTCCTTTTTCCAAGGAAGGCCTACCATATACCTGTCCCCTAGACGCTTACATGAGCTATCCATTAGATCGATGGCTTTATTTGACAACATGGCTGCCCTTGAATACAAACAGTCTTTTGCTTGTACACCGAGAGGTTCCAACATCATCATCATCATCATCATCATCATTTATTAAATTAATTTGAAATGTTCAATGGTTCGACGAAACTAATACTGCAAACAGCATCTGATTTCTTGGTATTGTCGGAGCAAATAACGAACCATCCCAATTTCGTTCTCTTGCCGACGGGATCAAATGGAAGACCTTGACGAACTTCACATTTGGCATGCAGATGACTGTACTGAACGCCAAGAATAAGGTCTACAGGGCCAGCTTTATGTGACAGGACAATGTCACTGAGATGGGCAAAGGACATTAACCATTGGCGATCCAACGGAGGGACATTGACGACAGTTTTACCAATCTCTTGTGCTTCTATGCTGAATTCTTCACTGCCTTCTACGGGAGAGATCCAGAACTTGAGAGGCCTGCTTTCGGGTTGCCTCACCGTCTCTCCCCTGACAACAGCCAGATCTATGCGCTCACGTTTCCCTTGCAATCCTAAGGCTACAGCAAAATCCTTGCGGATGACTGTCGTAGTTGCTCCGCTATCAATGAGAACATTTCCCTCTCTAACTCGACCATTGGCTGCTCTAAAGGGAACTCTTACGACCGGTAAGATGCCGTTCTTGTCCAAGACAGATTTGACGCCACTTGCTGTAGGAGGGTCAGTGTGCAATAGGCTATGATGGAACCTTTGGCACCCATTAATATCGCATTTCTTCCTTGACCAACAGTCTCTTGTCATGTGACCTCGGTCGAGACAGGAAAAACACAACCTTGCCTTAGTTACAAGTTCAAACTGTTCATCCACTGTTGTGTCCTTCAGGGTGAGACATTCAGGTACTGTGTGGCTGCCTTCGCTTATAGGACACTTCCGTATTTTGCCCTTTGTTCTTCCGGTGGAAAGGATACCCTTTCTTCCTCGGCCACCTCCACCTGATTCATTTTTCGTGTTCTTTGAGTCTCTTTGGATATCGCCAAAGTCTGGGTCGAATTCGGCCTTTACACGTTTCCGCACAAAGTCACCTAGGTGTTTTAGTGTGGGAATCTGGCCTCTCTCCCTGATATCTGCGACCACCCCTTTCCATTTGTCAACGAGATGATCTGGCAAGCGCATCACAATTCTTCTCAAGCTGTCATTGGCATTGATGTCTGCATAGTAATTGAGACGGTGCATGATGTAGAGGCAATTGATGATATCCAGTGAAAATACCTTCAGAGCTTCTCGGTTGTTCCTTCCAATCTTCTCTCCTGTTGTGAGTTTGTTGACCACTGCTCGGGCTATGACACTTGGCTGACCGAATTGCTCCTTTAAAGATTTAAGCGCTGTAGCATACATTATGCCGTTTGATCCCCGGCTGGAGATAGCTCTTTCAGCTTCACCTTTGAAATGCATTCGTAGCTGAATCATTCGCGTGTCATCTTTAAGGTGTGCCTTGTCATGGATGTGGATCTTAAATTGGTCTATGAAATCTGGGAAGGAGGGTCTCCTGAAACTTAATAAGATCATCGATCTAAGCATCAAATGAGTCGCCATATTCCAGTTCGGTCTTGGGAACTAGTTTAGAGATGGACGCTTGTCCTGATACCTGTGAAACCTGCTGAGCGGTTACCCTGACTAGTAAGAGTTTTACTAACGTCATTGTCGATGACTGTCAAATCTAGTGATGGAGTGGTTTGGACCTGGGAGCTCGACAATTCATTAGTCCCACTTCCTTGACTTGTGATTGCGGCAGAACCATTTGCGTTGCTCGCAACTGTTGCGTGACTCGTGTCTTCTCCAGAACTATTTGCGTTACTTGCGTGACCTCTGGTTTCTCCAGGACCACTTGCGTTACTTGCGTGATCTGTGGTTTCTCCAGGATTACTTGCGTGACTAGTGGTTTCTAGTGTTTTGGATTATTTGCTTCTGCTATGATAACTTGATTGTCTTCAAGCGTGATTAAAGAACCTTCCACTTCTTCGTCAATCATTTTCCCACTGATCCAAGGTGTCGTGTTCCTCTCCCTCGACGACAAGATCATATAACTCTCCATTTTGCTGTCGAGCTATTTCGTAATCCCTTTGAAGCTGTTGGATTTCTTTCTTAAGTCGTGTCTTGTTATCTTGAACTTGACCATTATTGAGGACTTCACGAATACGCTTAATGGATAAGGTTATTCTTCGGCGGCTTTGAGACCTTTGAGTTCTCTTCTTCTTGAGGACATTCTCCGGATGAGTTTCTTCGCTGGTCCCTTCACTTTGGTCACTCATCTTTCAGCATCAGGCATCAATAGAATGTCTGAAGGGTATACCCAATAGCCAACTAAATCGACGCTGTACTTCTTTGCTGACGGCGTGCTCAATGCTACTGAGTAACTTGAGAATGGAAAAACTAAAGCTAACTAAGTAATCACGTGTTCAATTACTCAAATCAGTTAAAGATCAACTAGTTATTTATATTAAGTTGCAATCAATGTTTAATTAAATAAAATGTTCATAACAATCTCCATCATATGGAGTTCATGTTGTCTAATCAAGCATAACAAGTTACTGTTCCGCTGCTATTCAAGAGGCAAAATTTATACATTATCCATGTCATCTGCAGTCTTAAAAAATAACTCCAAGCAAAAAGTGGTGAGGTTACACCCCTTCCAGCCCCTCCCCTTGGGTTCTAGCAACACAGGCTAGCTAATATACCAAGAAAAAATACAAAAATATATATGAAAAACATAGATAATATATAGTCCTTGAGTGTTCTCATGAAAATACTGCCTTCAGATGACCCATCCTCGTTGAAAAAATGTTATGTTGCTCTCTTACAAAGTGCAGAGTTTTGAAACAGAACACTTTTCATTTCATTAATGCTGACTTAAGTTCATTCTTTTAATTTTCCGACTGCTAATTTTAAGGCGTTTAATAACTATCTAGAATTTTCCAGTAGTATTACTTTACCGGTTTTTACAGGTTTCTGGAGATTGCACAGCTAGTCCCTCATCAGTTTTTTGTCATTTTGTTAGATTAAAAAACTTTTGGCGCGACTGTTTGCTAGTTTGTCGTTGGTGTTTTCTTGTCTTCGGCCAGGTGGTTTTTTGCATGTTTTACAACAGGTTATGGGCCCAGGACGAAGTCATTGCGTCGCCTCAGTTGTTTTTGTGTTGAATTGAAGCAAATTTCAGGCTGTGTTGCCTAGCCTCCTTATTAATGAGTAGACATTTTTATGAGTGCAACATAACATAATTTTTCAATACTTCTCACAAGCAAGCAAAATCAGACATCTGTATCAGTCCAGACATCAGCCGTAGCTTTATGAACTTATTTAGGCTCAGTCCCTTGGTAAGCATGTCAGCAATCATTTCTTCTGTGGGACAGTACTGCAGTTCCACAGCCCCCTTTTCTGCTTGTTCTCAAATGAAGTGATACTTGATCCCAACGTGTTTGGTTTGTCCATGAAACTGGGGATTCCTGGCCAGACAAATAGCTGATTGGCTATCTTCAAAAATCTTAGGTGGTTTTGTTGGGGGATTTCTCACATCTGTCAGCAATTGTTGCATCAAGATTGTTCTTGTGCAGCACTTTCCAATGCAATGTACTCGCCCCCGCAGTCAAAAGTGCTACACATGACTGTTTCTTGCTTCTCCAGCTGATTGCTGCACCACTGATCTGGAATATCCTGAGGTTGATCTACGATCATCCATATCTCCAGCCCAGTCAGCATCATAGTATTTTAATACAGTCACTTGATCCATCTTTCCTGTAAAGGAGTCCCAAGGACAAAGTCTCCTTCAGGTAGGGCATGATACATTTAATGGCACTCCAGTGTTGTTTGGTAGGACTTGCACAAAACTTGGCCACATTGTTTACAGCATACGTGGTATCTGGTATTGTCATTATTGAGAGCTACAGCAGACTACCAACTGCCGATTGAAATTAGACTCGATCAACATTCTCATTGTCCTCGGTCGTCTTCACAAGTTTTTAACTTGGCATCTACTGGTGTGTGGATTGACTTGGCATTCTCCATTCCAACTTTCTGCAGGACTCTTTAGGCATAAGCTTCCTGACCGATCCACACTTCTCCAGTCTGTGGGATCTAAATTACCGTAACACCCAGGAAATGGTGGAGTTCTCCCATGTCCTTGACTTTGAATCACTTAGCAAGACCCTTCTTGACTTCTGTCATACGTTTATCACTCTGTGGCCAACACAATGTCATCAACATGAACAGCAACTACTAACATTTCTCCTGTAGCCAAATAGATGCATGGGTCGCTGTCTGTTTGCATAAAACCCATTTTCTTCAACCTTTTGTCCAGCACAAAATTCAAACCATAGATACTTCATTTTAGCTTAGAGACCACATGTTCCTGGCCCTCGGTTCCAGGATCCTCTGGCAGTTTCATGTGCACCTCTTCTTTCAGTTCGCCATTCAGGAAAGCAGTTGCAACGTCCATTTGATGCAATTTCAGTCTGTTATGCACAGCTAACGTGATGACTTTTCAGACTGATTCTGAGAGATCAACTGGACAAAATGTCTCATCATAATCGATTCTGAACTTCTGAGTGAAACCTTGTGCTACAAGACTAGTCTAGCTTATTACTGTTTGGCCAATCAATTAGAATTTGTCTTAAGCTTGTGTACCCACTTGCTCCCAACTGCTTTTCGGTCCCTTGGCAGTTCCACGAAGTCCCAGACATCATGAGTGTGAAAGGATTCCACCTCCCTCTCAATCTCAGTCATCCATTTGGCTTTCTCTGAACCCGTTAGTGTTTCTTTGACAGTCTTCCATTCATCTGATTCGGTGCTTGTGACAGCTACCCATTCTCCATAGTAGTCAGGTGACCTTCTCTCCCTTTCTGGTCTTGACAGCACAGGTTCTGTTAACTCATCGGCAAGTGGCTGCTCATCAGGCTCTTGAACTAGAAGATGACCAAATTCTGTACACAGTCTCTCGTTTTTCTTTTCTTCTTTGTTTGGCTCTTCAATTCCATGGCTAGATTCATTGAATATGACATCCCAACTGCAGAGAACTTTAGGATGCTTTAGGTCATAAAGCCGGTATCCCTTTGTCTCAGTGCCATAGCTCAGAAGAATGCACTTTCTGGATTTTACGTCAAGTATCATCTGTAGCTACATGGGCATATGCTGCACATCCGAAAACTCTCAGTTGTTCCACGTTTCATTTCTCTCCTGCCCTTTCAAAAAGTGCCATTCCTTTAACTGCCTTTGCAGGACTTCAGTTTTAAAGATAAACAGCTGTAGACCATGTTTCTGCCCAGAAATGAGGTAGCAGCCTCGCATCAGCCAACTTAGCTTGAACGTCTTCAACCAATATCTGGGTCATCCTTTTGGCAACACCATTCTGCTCAGGAGTCTGCGGCACAGTCAGTTGATGACAAACTCCTTCCTTCAAGTACATTTGAAACTCTGTAGACATGTATTCACCACCATTATTAGTGCGTAGAGCCTTTCACTTGTGATTTGTAGATTTTTCCACCATAGCTTTCCACTCAAGGAAACATGGCAAGACATCATCTTGTGCTTCAAGAAATAAACCAACACGTAGCAAGACTTGTAATCAATGAATGTCAGAAAGTATTCACCTCCACTTAAGGACTTCGCATTTATTTTTATACACACGTCACTGTGTACCAACCCCAGCAGTTTATCTGACCGTTTACCTCAATCACTGAGCAAGTTTTATGACAGATCAGGCTCCTACAGAACCTCATGTAATTTGCATTTATTACTTTTGCCACTTGTCGATGCCATCTCCAACACAACAGTTCCTTGCCCTGTTGCTTCCACTGTGCATCCACCTCTGAGCGTGATCTCCAGTGGCTGCTTCAGGCTACTGATTTCAACAAACAGCTTATCATCATTCCTTTAGTTTCCGTTCTTCATGTATTGACTTCTCAGTAACAACTTTAAACGTTAGAACCACGTTTGCCTCAAAAGCAGGGACCAGCATTTTGTACGAGTCTGGCTGACTGGCTAGCAAATGCACTGCATGATCCTCTTCTGAAATTGGGTCTCCAATAACCGACAAAGCTTCAAATTCCTCTATCATGGCCTTAACATGTTCCTGCGCAGACTCACCATTTTTCAGCCGCAAACAGAAAAGATTTTGCCTCAGTTCCAGCTTGTTGGCCCAAGTTTTCTTCTGGAATTGGTTTGCCAGCTTCTCCCACACAGTGGTCAGGTCTTCAGGGTCTCCAATTAAATACAGCAACTGCTTCTCAAGGAAAAGATTTTGTCTCAGTTCCAACTGCTCCTCAAGGGACAGCACGATTGTTGCAGTGCTCGATTTCTTCGCGTGAGGAACTGCCTATCATTCTCTGGAGCAGGAGCAGCTTCAGTACTATCGACAATGTTCCATAGTCTTTCTTTCATCAGTGTGATTCGGCACGGTACATCCATGGTGGATAATTCATCCCGTTCAAAGACACAACAGCAGACAAGGACTTAAATTCAGATGCCATCTTAGTGTTTATGAATTAATAAGGAGGCCAGGCAACACAGCCCGAAATTCGCTTCAATTCAACATGAAAACAACTGCGGAGATGCAGTGACTTCATCCTTGGCCCATAACCTGTTGAAAAACATGCAAAAAACCACCCCACTGTCAACAAGAAAACACCATCAACAAACTAGCAAACAGTCAAGCAAAGAGTTTTTTTATTTGATGCAATTATGAAAGCTGACAAAAAAATATAGATAATGCATAGCCCAGAAGAGTTCTCATGAAAATATTGCCTCCAGATGACCCATCCTTGTGCTGACCTCCAGAATATCATGTTGTCTCAGTATAGCTCTTAAATGTGTCACAGATAACTTCATGCGACCTACTGTACAATTGGGGATTTATGATATCTTGCCATCTTAGAGGTCAACTTTGGTTAGCAGTTTCCTCTCATCAGCTTTGGCATGGTTTTCTCTGATTCACGGAACCAGATTGCCCTTTTTTCTCTGAGAAATCAAATTGGCCTCAGTACACTTGTTCAAAAAGGCTGCCCTGCTCTCCTTATACAGAGGGTGTAACTTTATGGTTTTCCTTTTCAAATTGTCCACTCATTGCTTTGTTAGTTGTTTTCTGGCATTATCAAAGTATTGTGCTCTTTCTTCAATGAAAACCCAGCCAATAAACGCAGTAGCTTTCAGATTTTCCAGCTTTGGAACAGGTTTGCGTTAAAACAAGAATCAAGAACTTTGTCTGGTGAAAAAATACCAGGAACTCTTCCCATGGCCCAGCTGAAAAATCACAACTGGTCTCATAGCTCTGGTAATGGAGAATTTTTATAACTGGCTTGGTAGAGCCATGCACTGTCTATTCTTTGCCAAGCCTTTTTTATTGCTGGGGCGATTGTAACACCAAGGGAAGGAAGCAGATTGGAATAGGTTTGTTCAAAGCCTTGGCTGAATTCTCTCTTCTCATGCGTCTTCCATGTTTGATTGAAAGCGAGGCTAACCACGCAAACATTCAAGATGGCTGTGTCGCACTGTTGTGTGCCATTGGGTATGAATGATTCAAGATACAACAAAGAGGTATCCTTCCATGCCTTTCCAAAAGAGGCCAAAAGGAGGGCAGAGTGGATTGTAAGAATATGAAGAGATCCAGGACCGAATTTTGAACTTAGTTCTAACTATCTGGCATCTCTTTTGAGTTCTGTTTGTGTTTATGCGGGTTTATAACTTGATTTAAGATTAGGATAAAACCAAAGCATATTTGTCTATGAGCGCATTGTTGGATTTCATTAATGAACTAGTTTAAAAGAAATTTATATTGATAGAGTGAATGCAGGCCTTTCTTCACTATCGCTATGGCTGCCTTTCTTTTCACATCTTGTTAGATTAAACAGCAGTATGCTGTTTGTTCAGAGCATTTTGAGAAAACTGATTAGAGACTCTCGTTGGCTGGACAGTGGCGGCTATTGAAGTCAACAGCAGTCCTTCTCTCTTCGCTTGGACTAAGAAGGAAGAACAGGAAATGCCAAGAAGAATCTTAAAAGAGATCAGAGATCCCACCAACATTTCATCATAACACAAAAGGTGCCTACTTTAGTGAATTCCTTTTAGCTTCTGTTTCTAGAAACTGCTGTTCGGAGATGCTTCAAATTTGTATTACCGGTGTTTTTGTAAGTGTGTACATATTTTAGTTAGGATCCAAAGATTTTTGTTCACTCACATTCTTTTGTGCAGAAGCACAATTCAATCAGAAACCCAAGAACGCATAATGGTCTACTTCTGATTGGATTTCTCCTGCAAGAAAGATTGTGAATATATTAAAAGTAGTACACATTTGGTCTCCTTGCTGCAACAGTTGCATATATACTGTGCCTTGTCGCTTTTATTTGTTTACTTGGAATTAATATTATTTTGCTCTTACATATGGACTCCATCTAAGAACTTTGAAAACTTTGAAATAACTTTTTTTTTCATTTTTAATAGAACAGGTCACTAACTTGGCATATACCAGTACTCGAAAGCTTTATGATCATGATTATGGTGTGGTTAGACAGGAAGTGTCACTTGAAGAGATGCTTCAGGCAGCTAGGAAAGAAATAGAGAGGCTTGAACATGAACTTGTTAGGAAGAACAGTATAAGTCAGTTTGGTCTTGGCTGATTCATGTATGACCATGAAATGATCCGGTTTTATACTGGGTTTTCAAGTAGTAATATGTTATGTTCATTTCTAGAGGTGATAAAACTGGCTGCTGAAAAAAATTAGAATGTTTTCTCAAGTTCAACATAGCAGGGCGAGAAAGCCTGGTGAAGGGATAACTAACAAAGTATTTGTAAACATGAAAAAACAGTCCCTTGCTATAGAAGATTAACTGTTCATGTGGTTGTGTAAGGTAAAGCTACTCGTAGGCTTATTTGATCAAGATTTGGCCATCAGATTCAATGTATCAATTTCTACTGTGAGTAGTGAGTAGAATGATTATAACCTGGTCAAACTTCCTTTCTTTTACTTTAGGATGTCTACCACT
>Ga0126343_10001877_pt1 | contig 10332 bp, 5 predicted proteins | sample Cyp2metagenome_FD_92531 | JGI IMG/M metagenome (GOLD analysis project Ga0126343, IMG submission 92531) | Coral microbial communities from Lord Howe Island, Old Settlement Bay, Australia - Cyphastrea 2 metagenome | ecosystem: Host-associated > Invertebrates > Cnidaria > Coral ... | reverse complement strand
TAACTCTTCGCTGATTTCTCAGGACTGCTCGCGAATTTTACAAACTCAAGTTGACACTCAACTCACAGAATCTTTTTCTACGAGCACGTGGCCCCTAGCAACGAGCTAACTCTCTTAACAACCCGCTGGCCGGAAGCAAAAGTTCAGGAAGCGGGAGGGACACGCGAAGTCAGTGATTCCCATTTATATATGGAGAGACATTTTTGCTGAATTTCATTTGTCTCTGTAGAGTGACATAAATGCAAACTTTGCACTTGTAAATTGTCCGGTTACATATGAGCGAACTTGTCCATATAAAAATAACCTTAGAAACGAGAGAGTTGCATCAGAACATCTTGATCCTTTATATGTATTGAACTGTGAAATTATTTTAACCTTGCCATTTGGCCACGAGGCCAAAATGGACTTTGGGCGTCACGTGTCTTTCTATAAAGGCCGATTTACACGGTGCGACTTTGAGGTTGAAAATGAATCAGTTCGATAAGGGTAACGTCACAGCACCGACGGCAGACAAATTGTATCTTATAAACAATGGTCATATATCTGTGGGGTTTACGTCAATCATGTTCAACAAATCGTGCTTTAAACTAAATGAACGTAGTACTCACGCGTGTTTGAACATTTGTTTTTAAAACAGTGAATCTAATCTGCATTTAAAACATCGATAATTGAGCTGTTGATAGTATTATCTCACCACTCAGTTGGGAGCCTGTGGTAATAAATTTGTCAACATGATTATCATGACGACAAAGACAAATTCAAGATAATGCCATTGGTGCCATTTTATGTTTTAATTAAAGTTTATAATAGCCTTGTTCAACCACATTTTGATTATTGCAATGTAGCTATATAATGTGGTGTAATTGGAACAAGGGCCTTTCTTAAAAACTGGAAAGGCTTCAAAATCGCGCAGCTCGCACCCCATTCTATTTCGCTTCGCTCACCCGAATAGAAAACATTTCTATTATAAGTAGAGGAGACAAGTAACGCAACAAATAGTGGAGGGAGCCGGGCACTAGACTCTACTATCAAAGATTGGACAGAAGTCTATCCTAATGTATAAAACATTAAATGGTATGACACCTGATTATCTGATATCAAGATTTATATATCGTGACAACGCAAATACGTATCGTTTAAGGAGTGCGAAAACAAATTAGTTCTTACACAACCTCGAACTGATTATCGTAAGAGAAGCTTTTCGTACAGCGGAGCTCAGTTGTGGAACAACTTGCCTATAGACCCATCACAAGCGTCTTCATTGACTGATTTCAAATCTAAATTAAGTCGCCACAGTTTAAAATAACATTTTAATTTTAAATAAACGTTTAGACAGGGCCTACATGAAAAGCAGCTGTTTCATTTCTTTTAATTTTTTATTATATACCGAATTAGGCAGATAGGTCGATAGCCCAGTAATCTTGTTGACTGATGGAAAGACCGTGTAGAAATAAAGTTATCTTATCTTATCTTATCTCACAAATTCGCAACGGTAAGTTTTGTTTTGGATCGCAAAGTTATCACGAGGATAATTCCACGAGGCCCAATAGTTCTATTGACTTGCAGTGGCACTTGTTCTAGCGAGAGTACAACCACAAACGCTTGAATAGTTTTCTTTCTCTGACGACACATGGATGTTTTGATTAGCAATTTAACACATCGGGATATGATAAGCCCGATTACTCGCTTAAAATAAATTTGGTGCGTTGTTTCGTACTACGCATGCAAGGTCGAGATGTCATCCTGGAGTTATTAATTTGGCCCACCCATTTTTGATGGCTGTGCCACGCGACACTCCGGATCCCTTGCTTAGTCAGCAATTCTGAAGTACTTAAGTGAGTGTTCGAGCGTGAATGTGTCTGCTATTTCGCAGGTGTTGTATTTTGATTAGCCATGTTAGGCTTCAGTCACGACATCTGTCAGGAGAGAGTGTAACCTTTGTGTGCATTTATTTTGTTCTAAACGCTGGCATGCGCTACACTGACAGTAGTTTAAGAAATCGAAAAATACAATTTATTTTTATACGACCACTTAAGGTAATTATTTTCAAGCCAGTATATGCTGCTAAAAAGGAAATAAATTCAAAACGTTAACCTGCGATAATACAGTAAAATAAATTATTATATTTAGAGAGTAAGCCACATCAGCCCAAGCTGGTTTTCATTCGGGTCCTCTATCCTGGTCGAATTTGAATTTGGAGTGTTAGTTTTGCCCCTCAATCTCGCAGCATTTATTTCTAAGCCAGCATCCAGCGACGTCAATATTGGTCTACAAGAGTTCGCTTTTTGAGGTTCTCTACCACGCTGAATGTCTCAGTCGTAAAAAACTCTTTAGAAAATACTCTTCCAATGTTCGTTGTACTAAGAGCCTAAGACAGATTAACAATTCAAGCAATAAATAAAGGTGATGAAAGTTTATGAAAGTGCCAAAATGTTAACGAATGTCCAGACGTTTCGGGACTGTGCCCTTCATCAGTGGAGTGTTCGTTACGTACTTAGTTTATAATATGTACAACAGTAAACGCCTAAGCAAGCGCTAGCATAGAAACACGAACATTTCATGTACTTGTGTGATTCGAATGAATAGAAAACGGACATTATGTTACTGACTTTTCAGGTCGCTGTCTACAGACGCTGACAATATTATAATAGCTGATGAATAATATCTACAGGTCCTAAAGAAAGTTTCACACTGAGCTTGACTGGATCATGAAACTGATCCCTCGGCGGGTGCTGTCTATAAAATGCTTCTGAAACTGTCTGAATTACTCGTTGATTGTCAGACTTACCTTAAATATTGCCAATGTCGTCTTGCTGGTTGAAAATCAATGGAAGCTTTCAACAATCTTTATGGTGATCTCTTTGTACGCTATAGATGACCAGGGTACTAATGAAACAGTAGCCTAGCCGAGGTCAATATATCGTTCGGTAACCGGCCTTGGCCGTGGAATTTTCCCGATCCACTGGCTGTCATTTACCATTGTTAAGCATTCAGGGATAATTGTTTATCTTGGCGGCGCGATTAGAAATGGCCGGTGACTTATGTTCGCGTATTTTCTAAATGATTAGTTGTCGTGTTTAAGTCCATCCTTTAGCTAAACTAGCAATAAACAATGAGCTATAGAGTTAGCGGATTATCGCCTTTCCAAGATCATCCGTCACTCCTTTACCACTTGAGGGCGGTCCAAAATTGACAAATTAAACACGATATACATTTTTAGAAAACCTGCTATGGATATGAGCTTCAGCACAAGGCATTACAGATAAAGCATTCTGCGCGTGAATAACTTTGTGTACGCTTTGTCAAGACCATCAGTGGATTAATGATCCACTTGTGAGGGTGCGTTCCTTACGCGCACGTACGACCGTGGGGCCCAATATGCACGCGCATGCGCATGAAAGCGTAAAAGAGCATGGCGTGCTGTTTCATCAAATTTGTCTTCAACTTGATTCTGTTTTGATTTGTCTTTAGATAGCGGTAAGTTTTGCCATCGTTTCCTAATCTTTCGGTAATCCTTTAGTTAACATTATTTTCTTGACGTACCTTTAGTTCTTTCGAGATTTCTGGCTTTTTAGGATTTTTCTGTGCGTTTCGGTTTTCACTTTATAACACTCGCTTCTATCGCTTTCTTTTGGTTTATTATTTTCAATCCGCTTGTTTTTCTGTTAGTTTATACATTTTTGTATCTTTCTTTTTGTGTCCTTTTGGCGTCCAGCCGCCAGGGTGAGCGTATTTTGTTATTTTACCGCTCGATTTATTTAGATTCGCTTCGTTTCTATTTTTAGTTTATTTCAAGTTATTTCGGTCTTCATGACTTTGCAAGGCTTTGCGGTACGTTTGTTTAGTAAGCTTCTATATTCGGATTCAGTGTAGCCTCCTTGTCTCCTGTCTCCTAGTCAAGGATAGCGTGTGTTTCGTAGCAAAACCCTGTATTTATTTCCTTGTATTTTTGTATTTTTGTATTTATTTGTAATTAGTAATAGGTTCTGGTCTTATATTAAAGAGAGCAAAACTCCGTGTCACACATTATTTGATTTATTTATAACCACCAAACAAGGATATAAACTTGGAGATCGAGAAAGATGACTACTCTTCGTAGATACAACTCGATGCAGTGATGATTCGTGAATAAAGAGTTCGAGCCAAAAGGTCAGAAATGGCCCGTTTCGCAAATTACTGATAAGTGTATCTGTAATATTGCGAAACAAGCTCTTTGAAGACTCTAACGATATGCAACTTATTTCTTCCGACTCTCTAACACTTATCGTAGATATAACTCGATGCAGTGATGAATTCTGAACGTAGATCTAGAGTTTGTGCCAAAAAGTCAGAAGTGCCCCGTTTCGCAAATTACAGATTTTCTTACACTTTTGTAGATTCAACTCGATGCAGTGATAATTTGTGAATAAAGAGTTTGAGCCAAAAGGTCAGAAGTGGCCCGTTTCAGGGGGAATGGCCAATAGATAACGAGTAGTTAGGAGCAAAAAGAAACTTTTTGTGCCAAATGTGGCATTGAAACAAAATTAAAAATTATAAGAGAGAAGCCGTTAGATTTAAAAATTAAATTAAAGCTCTTCATGGATTTAGAGAAATTCTAGGTCCTAAGTTCTCAGTAAATTATGACACTGCTGAACAGCTTGCTGTTTTGCAATGACTTGGCATGGCAGCAAGAAAACTGACTGATTAGTTGTGACATACGCCGTCTTTGCTTTAAAAGGATCTCTTCAGCCAATTGCAATACTGAATACAGAATAAACCGTTGACTATCAGACTTACCTGAAATATTGCCAATCTCGTCGGGCTGGTTGAAAATCAATGTAAGCTCTGAACAAGCTTTTGCTGATTTAAGAGGATAATGAAAGCTGTATCTTCTAACCGGAAATATCTTTGGAGTCAATTTGTCCACTGTCTGTGAGTGTGAGTGCTTTATTATCATTATCATTATCTATGCAATCCGCCTTGGATGACATGGATAATTAAGCATCAAGGATGATTGTTTATCTTGGGTGTCTAGCCATCTTGCTAACAAAGGTGTGATATTGTATTGCAGGGCCACTTTTCAAAATGATTACTTGTCGTGTAATTAAACAAAATAAAATTAAACACACGCTTTACTGATGATAAGCCATAAGTTAGTTTTAAACGATTAACGCCTATATCATCCATTAAAACAGAAAGCAATATACTGAAATCTACTATGGCCGCAATCAGACATGGGTTTGCTTCAGCGCGTTTTTTTCCGTGGCACTCCGAAGGTAAAAGCATTGCCCTGTGAGTGACAACCTTTGTATCCCGCGATTCCATGGCAAAGTTTTCAATGTAAGCTCTCAACAAACTTTTCGCTGATTTCAGAGGACTTCAGATAATGAAAGCTGTATCTTCTTCTCCTCGAGTGGTAGCTCATGAATTGATTTTGAAGTCAATTTGTGCACTGTCTGAGAGTGCTTTATAGTTATTATCATTATTTCATCAATCCTATTTTTTTGGTTTCGCACGTTTGCTTTATATTTCCGTATTACAACTCATCAAAACCAATTTGAAACATCGTAAAATCTCAATTAAACCGCTGCTGTTAAATAGTGCCTGTGATCCATTCAGTCACGTCATCGAACGAGTTTTAAAGATAATCGTGCATCTAATCAAATTGAAGAAGAATCTCACTCTCTTAAATATTGCAATAAATACTATATTCTAAGACATAAGTTTTATGAAAAAATAGACTATATATCATTCCGACTTTAAAACATGCATCTTCGTTACAACTGGCCATTAGGGAACCGTACGACTTCTTCAAATCATCATAATAATATTCAATTAGCAAAATGTTTCATCTTGCTTTGAGCTACACAATATTCTACTTCCAAATCAACCAATGTAACTTGATTGCGATATCATAACATTATTATGTGATCACGACAATTGTTACTAGATGTTTTAGTTTTAGTTTAAAGAAACTTTTGCAATACTGTATTTATGGTCATGCCAATATATTGCTGGTTGTTGTTGGCGAAACAGCACCTACATTAAATTACGATGTAGGAGAATTTTGAGTCAGTTAGCGGTGGGGAAATTTTGTTCTCCTGACCGCAATACAATGGAGCACTTTTCCCTTACGAGTATTGGGCGACAATCGAAGGCTGCTTCTAGTAGCAACTTATTTCAAGTATAACTAAAAAATTAAATCAACAAAGATTCCTTCGGTCATTTTTTCATTTGAATTTCTCCATTTTGCTTTAGGTATTTCTCAAACAAGATATCAATTACTTTCTATTAGTCTTAGAAAACTTACCTCAAGTACTAGTTTTCCGAAGAGCAAGCCAAGGTGGCAAAGATGTTTCTGCCGCAATACTCAGATACTCCCGCGGTGTTGAGTCGTCTTTCACAAGAGTTTTCGACAGTTTAAGGTTACATATTCTAACTGTCGCTTTGTTTCGTCTTTGTTTTGAGAACACGCTGGGGTTTATACCTTCTTTAAGCGGCTCAACTTTTAGTGATACTTTTAAGCTGCCAATGCGCGATAACCTGTTGACACTTCGTGGTGGCGTATAAAAAGGTCGAAATTGTAGTGCGTAATCAACCGTGGTTGCATTTTGATCCGGTTGTGGGTGAGTGAGAAAAAGTAAAAGCTACAGATGTGACGAACAATGATATGCGTTCAGACAAAGCAGTACACTGACTGAGGGGATTGAAATGCAGATCATAAGCTTGTCTCAACAAAGTTGATTCAAAACGTTATTGAGCTAGTTTAATGTAGAGATAATGACGTTTAATAACGTGACATTTATTCGCAGTCACCCACTGACAATATTTTTCTTTCTCCATGGTTTTAATTGCTAGTTTTCACTAATTACGCACACGGCATATGCTTATGCTCTAGTGAAACCAGCCTGGACTTTTCCTTCTTTCAAAAGTGTTTTGGAAATCCCATTCAAAATGATTTTCGTTTTGCATTGGAACTCCGCCTTGCGTTTACCTCGTTATTACAACCACATTTTTTTTCCTGGCGAAATGTTTAATCATTTTGTTATCACCTGTTAATGCGCGGCTACCCCGGCCGTGAATACAGGCAACGGCCGGCACATTCTGTAAATTATAGACGATTCTGATCGATCATATATATACTCTGTTTGTACGGCCACTCTAACTAGTTATGTTCATCTTTCCACTGTTATATTGTACGTAGTGATTAAAGTTTCAGTTTTTTTAAAAATTATATCCACATTCCAGATGCCTTACGAAAGAACGTTGTATAGAAGTGCAACTGTGATATATCTCTTGGCTTATGCTGAAAATATATTACTCAATTTGGACCAGTCATAAAATTTGACCGTTCCCCATTAATATTGCCAAATATTATTGGCCCGTTGGTGACCGTAGTGTCGGGGTTCCACAGTAAGCTCTACTTAAAGACGCATCAGAAGTCCTCTACCTTTGGTTTCTCCGGAAGTCAAAAAAAAGCCTAAATTGGCGGAAAAGAATTTTGTCGCAATTCAAAAGCTGATTTCCGGCTTAAGTTGGATGCAAAAATAAGTTAGGTTTGGCAAAAGTAATAGTTGTCATATCAAATATTCCACTGATCAGTGGAATAAAAAAAAATTTCAGACCTCCGGGTCACGTTTTCGCCTGAGGGTAAATGTGCTTAGCGCGTCAAAGACACGAAGTGCGCGTATGGAGTCAAAAAAAAATATCAGGAACAGTAATAAAATAAATGGAAGTTCGGTCAAGTATTCAAAACAACGTCAAATGTCTAAAATTCTGATGTCGTAAATATTTTGTTTGTTACAGTTGTCGTTTTTTTTTTTAGCTTGCTTTGATTGAATTCAGTTTAAAGAAGTTTCTCAGTTTCTTTGATTGCTTTTTGCTCGCTGGCGTTGTCTAGATTTGGTACAGCTGGCCGAGTACTCTTGTGGCTCACTGGCTGATCGTTGAGCTTGCTAGCTGTCGATAACACGTTGGTACATTAGTATTTTATAAAACGAGGCAACTGCTTTGATTCATGAGCAAACAATTATCAGGCTCGGCGATAATGGCTTGCTTTTGAGGCGATGTTTTAACAAGCGATGATAATTTACAGTGCCCCTAAGATCAAATTCGCGAAGTCCATTTTTCTACCTTTTCGTACACAATGGGTCTTTCCTAGATATCTTGGAAAATTTCAATTTATTACGAGCCGAATAGAACTCATGTTTTTTTTGGACCTTTAATTCCGAGAGTTTACGGCCGCCAGTAACTTTCTTTTCTCTACGTCTTGCTAGTAATTTTCATGACTAGCTTAAAATTACCAAAATTTATTTTTTTACTCTTTATTTTATATCTTCATTCTGTTTCTTACTGTACTCCTTACCGTTAGGATCAGCTTACTGTTTATCAATTAGTCTTAAAAATACCGCGCTAGTAAACCCCCTTGTGGCTTTGGAAACCTTCTGTTTAACTTGATAAAGTTGAGACGAAATAATTACTACTTTGAACTTACTCAATACTCTGATGGCAACATCATATTATAAGTATTGTTTATCAATTTTACGTTATTTGTTTTTCAATACTCTCCAAACAGTGCTAACTAATTGACACAGCTCTTAGCGATCGTGTAGTATCACTAAAGGATTCGCTGCTCTAGACAAATTTAAAGGAATAACAATTTAACTGAGCGGTAATACCGCCTCGGTTAGATTTTCCAAGCTTACCTCGGAGTCGTATCGTGTTCAACCTGACCGACTCGCAACAGATAGATGGTATTTCAAGCTGAATGTCAACCACAAAATAATGAAAACCAAAGGAGGCGGATCACTGATGCAAATTAAATAAGCCGGGGCTGTGTAATAACTGAGCGATAACATAAATCATCCCACTAAGTGTCAATGATGTTATGTCTTCAATCCAATTGTTTTGATGGCGCACATTTGCTTTATATTTCCGGAGTACAATCACGGTGAACTCAACAAAGCTTCCTAGTGCTAAACCAATTTTAAACATCATAACATCTCAATTTAACCTCTGCTTTTAAATAGTGACCGCTATCTGGTTCCATTTCCTGCAATTTGTGATCCATTTATAGTCTAGACGACTTGAGATGATTGACAATAATGTTGTTTTTAAGCTAGTGAAATTAATGAACACCTGGCAGTTGCCTTGGAGCTCTATGTGTGTTAATTGGTGTTGAGAACGAAAAATAAATTACGATGTTTACCCTAAGAAACTGTTCTATCAACTTTGCCCAGCTCTTGGCTAAACACTTGTTTATAGCTGATTCAATAAGAAGTTTGCTTTCCAAAAGGCTGCATATTATTGATAACCAGTGTTGCCGTCATTGCGTCTCCTTACAGGGTGCATTTGAGCAGAAATAATTTGCGTTTTTTTCTGTTTTCCCCAGCTTATCTTAATAGCTTATGCAAGTAAAGTGCAATCCCGATTTCTCAAGTCTCCAAGAAATCGGAAGAGCAGTTGAAAAATCAGGTAGTTCGAGAAATCGGCGGTTCGGCTGAGAGAAGGGCAGTAACTTTAGGTTCGAGGTTCGAAAAATTGAGGATTTGAGAATTCGGCATCTAGTTCCACTATACCAGAGACTATGAGATCGTAGTTTCTTGACTGTAGTGTGTTTGCCGGCCTTCAGGACTGCTTAGCTTGCATTGAATTAAGGCGGGGTACACATGGAGGCCGTATTCGGGCTGGCTATTGTGGGGAGGCAGGAAATACTAGTGATAGGAACTCAACACTCAACTCTATTTCACTTCGGTTCGACAGCGTTAATACAACACTAGCGGCCATGTCGACCGAGCCCTTTGCGAGAAGAAAAAACGAGTTCAGTATTTTCCCGAGTTACAGTAACGACCCCTGACCTGAAATTACTCGAATTTAACACATAACAGATTCAACGAATAGAAACGAAATAAACGTAAAGTTACCGTTAAAACTATTGGACAGCTTCTAAGGTTTAAATACGAATATCTCGTTTACCGAAAAAACGGTTTCAAGCAGTCAAGAATCTCTATGCTCATAACACATAACTATGTTTTGGGATGTTTTGTAAATTTTTTGGTGATTTTTAGGTATATTTGGGGATAAATAGTTTTTGTGAAAGCTGTTCTTCGAAATGCTAGAACTATATGACTCGGTGGTTAAATAATGTTAAAAAGCTAGTGTTGCAAATCCAGGAAGTTTTCAATGAGTTGTTCTCGGAGATGTGATAGTGACACTATACGATTGATTGAAGTCATCTCAAAGCTTCATGTTCTGTTGGAATTTTTCTACCCAGCCATATCTCCCTTCCGCTTTATTGCTTAACACTCACGTCGATTCAAGTGTCGGGGGGGGGGCGCGCGCACGCGGGGCGGT
>Ga0126343_10001876_pt1 | contig 10334 bp, 10 predicted proteins | sample Cyp2metagenome_FD_92531 | JGI IMG/M metagenome (GOLD analysis project Ga0126343, IMG submission 92531) | Coral microbial communities from Lord Howe Island, Old Settlement Bay, Australia - Cyphastrea 2 metagenome | ecosystem: Host-associated > Invertebrates > Cnidaria > Coral ... | reverse complement strand
TCCTATTTTTTCTAAATTGGACAGTTTGAACTATCCAAATTAATCTTTAATTGGACAGTTTTAAAAATTAAAGAATAATAGCTGGGCTGACAATACTGGATTAACTGACTGCTATATAATTAGTCAGTAAACTGAGACCGCCATTAGCTGTCAAGAGATCCCGTGAACAGGCATTCACTAATTTTGCTCCACCCAACTCTGAGGTTTGTATGAAGGAATAAGATCCAAAAGAGTCTATTCCATTTTGGCCCAAGTAAACAGATGGTACATTCTGCACGCTCTGTTCTTGAATTTTTCCATGCTCAATTTCACGTGTTCTTGTTGTTGAAGGCGGTGAGAGAAAGGAAAAATAAGGAATGCCTGATACGATTGCCTGAAGGGCTGTCTGTGATGCCAATTTTACCAACTTCTATGGTCCGTTGTACATCTAAAATTCCCGCATAGTGATCAGTTAGTATGAAATACTGGGATAAGAATTTAATTATATAATATTCTGTTTTTTTGTGATATCAAAACTGTTTAAAAGCACACAGTGGAACCCTGTTAATCTGGTCACCAACGGACCACAAAAATATTATTAGTATTTAAGGAGTGACCACATTAAAAGACAATGACTGACTGAGCGTTTGCTCTGGGAATAATATCGTGTTCATAATAACAAGGTGACGGTGTTAATCGGGTAGCCGTGAGGTAGGGTACCATTGTAGAGGTGTTTGAAGAATATCATCGTCCCAAGTTCTTTGCACAGTGCAAAGAAACCTGGCACTACCATTATTGAATAGTCTGAAAGGCATTTCCACTAGGCGCAAAGAATTTTCTTAGTCTCTTACGGTACTCCAGTAATTTGCATTTCCTGAAACATTTTACCGAGAAACTTCACGAGTCATTGCAAACAGAAGGGCGTAAGCAATAGGCATTTATTACAATCACTTGTACTCAGGAAGAGCCTGGTCGGTGCGCGTGACAGCTGGAACGTTGATTTGGATCCACGTAGATTTACGGTCATTTACTACTTCTGCGCGCAAACGAAAACGAAGAGTTTAAAAGGATAAAAACCTTGTAGATTAAACTAATGATACTTTTAGGTGGTCTCTGTATTTTGAAATGCTTCCATTCATGGTATGGGAGGGCCAATTTACAGACCGAAACCTTAGTCCGGCTTGCGGAAGCAACTGTGTATATTACGCTACCTATATCAACTCGTGTGTTTTACACTCAGTTCACTCATGTTTCGATTTCGAACAAGTCTATCTTTTCTTGCAGCTTAATATTCAAACATCCCTAATTAACCCTAAGCTTGGCCATTCTGCCTCACTACCCGAGATTTTGGTTTCCGTTTGCATGTCCCCTTCGTCAAGCGTTGAGAGCATCCGTTTGGATTTTCGCGGTCTCGGGCGTGGCCGAAAGCACTCGTGCTATGAATATTGCAATGTCTGCGATGTTTTGTAATAATCGATCACAAAGATGGAGGCAGTCGATGGAACATGTTGAAGACCAAACTAACCCAGCTGCATCATGACGTTTCCATCGTGTTGAGTAAGTTATTTTGTAGCTTTAACATATGTCGATGGTATTTTAATGGAATTTGGGACCCGGCAATTATACTAACGGCACTGGACTTGTGGCTACCGCGCTAAACAGAACACGTTATGCCAGGTCCTTACCTAGTAACAGTAAACTGAGGCACTTGCCTTAGCTATTATTCTGTTTCATTTTTGTTAGTTGTAGCCATCATAACACCCTAAATACCCAGGAAGGGAATTGAACCTTTGACATTGCCTCAGTCACAATTTTTTCATTTACATTGCCTCGGTCATATTGTTTATCCGGCCAAGGCCCTGTAAGCTGGTTCTCAAAGAATTTACTAAAACAATAAGTATATTTCAACGAAATAATTTCATTGCGTTCGATAGAACGATACTTTTAGGTGGTCTAATCCTGTAATGCATGAAAATTCGAGACTCGTGAAGAAATAAATGGACACCAATTTGCCCTCCCCCCCCCCAAAAAAAAACATTCTTCAGGGGCGAATAACGTCATCTCTTTTTTCGTTCGAGTGTTGCGCAATGATGTGGACTTTTAACTTTCAAGTGTCGAGGCAAATTACTCATTGTAGACTGTAGCGGATACTGAAGTTGTTAATGGCATTTGAAAACCTTGCGGACATGTCCACGAAATATGTATTAAATACTTTTCGAGGCAACTGAAGACTGAAAGCGGATAAGTTATCTATTTTAAATTCGAAGTCAGGATTTAAAAACCTTGCAGACATAATAACCCAATGCGCGAAGAAAGTGTTTACATAGGAAAAGAGGTCAACTCCCTCAGCGTTGCCTCGATACAACAACATGTCCTCTGTTTCATTGTTTCGGAAGTGAAAATTACCCCAAAGCCAAGGCGATTGAAAAGCGTGTTCGTAAACAAAATAATTGCCCTAGTTTTGGTAATAAAACCACGTTGTCTCGCATACCGTACGTGCCGAGGGAACAAGTATGATTGGTGTCGATTTACACCGTTCGCATAAAACAGGCTGTCTGACGAGTAAACGAGTACACGACCGCAAATGTTTGCTTATATTTCTGCTTCTAGCTTAGAATGATGTATATGAAATATACCTTTTTCAAATTAACTTTTATTCTTACCAATTAATGTGAGAATTCTATTTAGTACGATTTCAGTCAACGGAAAGTGGCGCTGTCACGCAACGAATCAACAAATCATTGTTAGCACAGTAGCTAGTAGTACATGGTCTTTGACACTGATGCATTGGTCTGTAAAACCTCGGTTGTCGATGAAAAACGTTGATTTTAGCAATAGTCGGAGGTTGAAAGTCAGCTGGTGAAACCATTGATTAAGGTATATGTATTAAACTGATGGCATCGAAAGCACCCTCATAATCTTCGATCACCGCTGTGTTTCACCTTAATTTAAGTGAAGCTACATGTTCAACTAAGAAAATAACTCAAGTAAATAAGAAACTTGAATTATCAATGATAAAAGCATCGATGATCTGTGTCGCGATCTCAATGACACTGATTTTACTGTGTGTGTGTGTGTGTGTGTGTGCGTAAATCCAGAATATGCTTATAATTTATTTTATGGTAAACTTATGGAAAAATATGATAAATGCCTACCTACAGTGAGTGTTAGAGGAAAATATATCAGTACAAAAAAGCCATGGATAACTAAAGGTATCCTTAAGTGTAGGAAGGTCAAAAACAAGTTATATAGGAAATTTGTAAGTACATCTTCTGAAACAAATGAAAAGATATATAAAAGGTATAGAAAAAGATTTAACAAAATCAAAGAAACTGCAAAAAAAATTATCACCAAGAATTTGAAGAAGCTAAAGGAAATATTAGATCTAACTGGAAGTTAATTAAGGAGGTTGTACATAAAACCAAATTCAAAGTCAGTGTATCTAATCAATTTATAAATGATGACCAACAAGTGATTAAAGATGAACATGAGATAGCTACAAAGTTTAATGAATATTTTGGTAATATAGTTCCCAACTTAGCTAAGAAAATACAAAATACTCATCAAACTTTTAAGTCATATATGGACCATAGATGTCCTAACTCAGTGTTCCTAGATACAATTCTGGAAAACGAGGTATTAAATGAAATCAAACTATTAAATGCAAGTACAACTAGTGGCTTAGATGATGTTTCTCCAAAACTAATTAAGGCGATTGCAAATTACATTGTGAAACCTCTCACACATATCTTTAATTTGTCTTTTCGAACTGGAATTACACTTAATGCACTTAAAATTGCTCGTGTAACTCCAGTGTGTAAGGCTAACAGCAAAGAGAATTTTTCCAACTACAGACCAATCTCAGTTCTGCCATGTTTCTCCAAAATTCTTGAAAAGCTAATGTATAAAAGAGCAACTAAATTTCTCAACAAAAATAATATTTTATCAAACAATCAGTATGGATTCAGAGCTGGGCACTCCATCCAGCAAGTAGCCATTGAGCTTGTTGATAAGATATCTCAGGCAATTGAGAGAAAGGAATACACGGTTGGATTATTCTTGGACCTTCCCAAAGCGTTTGATAGAGTAAATCACGATGTACTATTAGGAAAATTTGAGCATTATGGCTTTAGGGGGGTTGCATTATAATGGTTTAAAAATTATCTCGCAAATAGAAAACAAATGGTAAACTATAAGTCAGTAAACTCAGGTACTTTAGTTGTAAGTTGTGGAGTCCCACGAGGATCGGTTCTAGGTCCTTTGTTATTTTTAATATATGTAAATGACATTTCACATAGCTCAAGTCTGCTTTCATTTTTGTTATTTGCGGATGATACTAATTTATTCTTTAGCCACAAAGATATTAAGATTTTAGGCAAAACAGTAAACCAGGAACTCTGCAAAGTTGCAAACTGGCTTGCTTGCGATAAGTATCTTTAAATGCGAAGAAAACACATTTTATGATTTTCAAAGCTAAGAACAAAAAGATGAATCATGATATAAATATTAAAATTGGTAGTGAAATTATCGCACGTGTTAATAAAGCTAATTTTGTTAGGGTTGATTATCGATGATGATCTGTCTTGGAAGCATCATATTATTAAAGTAACTTCTAAGATATCAAAGCTATGTGGGATTATGGTTAGAGCAAGACAATATTTACCTATTAGAACATTACGTACTGTATATAATGCTATGGTTTACCCATACTTGAGTTATTGTAATGTTGTATGGGCAAGTACTTATCCTTCTAGATTAGATGCTCTATACAAAGTACAAAAGAAAATTCTAAGAATTATAACTTTTTCGAAGTACTAGCAAGAAAGTAGACAATTATTCATATCGCTCTAATTGTTAAACGTATATGAGTTGAACTCTTACCAAATAGCATTATTCATGTATTCGTACACCAAAGGAAGCCTGCCTGGTGTTTTCTCAAACTATTTCTCATCGAACAATACTATTCATAAATATTATACCAGGTCTTCTGAAAAACTTCATATGAAATTCACAAGGACAAATTATGGAAGATTCTCAATAAAATATAAAGGTCCTATGATTTGGAATACCTTACCAGATGTTTAAAGAATATTAAGTCTCTGCAGATGTTTAGAAAAGAATTTAAAACTTTCGTGCTAAATCAAAGTATTGATTATTAGATAAAGTAAATCTCCTTATCTGTAATTTTACTGTTTGGTGGACATAGAGTTACAAGGCCACCATATATTATGAAATATGATTGTTGAGTTATGTTATTAAATAAGGGGATCTCCTTAGAAAAGCTTGTACGAGCTTGCTGAGATCTCCTGCTACTCTAAAATGTTATTTGATATATATCACACTGTTGTACAAATGGTAAACGCCATAGCGTGCACTATTTAGTTTTATATAATAACCCAAGATATTCTAGCACTTTGATTGGTTCTCGCCTATGATCTATTAGAGGACAGATGCACGATTGACGTCATCATTACAAAATTTTTCTTCTGCATTTTAAAATGGCGGAAAGTTTTGAGAATTTTGATAATATTTTACACGATTGGGAAAAAGATAAGAACAAAAAAAGTACTGTCGAGGCATTGAACAGGTACGAGAAGCATAGTATAGCAGGAAAAAGAAATATAAAGCCGTTTTCTTCTTAGAAAATGGCACAGAAAAAATTCCCCAGCAGTCCGCCGTCGAGCGAGACTAAACCAAACACAAAATTGGTTGGTAAGACGAGAACTATTGCTTAACAAACCCAATAAACAAAACGTTTATGAGATTGATTCATTTAATAAATTCAACTTTTCTTAGTCGCAAGAAATTCTTGACACACTGATTGATGTTAGAAATGCGAAACATCAAAACACCACTTTTAAAATCAGATAAAATGATCACATAACCTTGCTTTCCAATGCGAATGTTCTAGTCCGTTTCAGTCTTTCACGGCACAGCAGCGAGTAAAGTACAGCTCACAACAGCTCACAGCCAACTGTATCCAGCTGAAAGGTGTCTCCGATACTATTTCAAACTGATTTGAGAATCACCGACCACAGGAAATACAAATTTCCACCGTCACTTTCACTCCTTTCCGTTCAAAACTCGAATCGAATTGCCTCCAGGTTGACCCCAATTGCAAGTTTTCCGAGCGTATTTTTTCAACTCCTGCAATATTCAGGGCAACATCCAAGCTTTTCGGCTTATTGGGCTGATCTAATGACAAAAACTGACTCGACTTTTCCAACAAGGCTTTTTTCATGTTTGTCAAAATGGGGAAGGCTCCACTTTCGCGCGCCTTACGTGACATAAAGCAGCTTTTATGCGAACAAAGTTTATTTCTTTATTATATAAAACGAATAGTGCGCCGTGCCATAATTACGTGACAATTCTACTGGTTAGCTGCCGGCAGATGGTTGGGGCTTTCCATTCAACAAAAATCATCGGTTCCAATTTTCGGAACTTTCGCTGGTGGAATGAAACGCGTCCGACAGCTTCCCAGAAGCACAGGGCATGCTGGGTGAAACTTTGTTGTGTTTGAAAATGGTGAACTTTTTGAACATTTTGGCGGCTTTAGAGCAGCATGACTGTGAAACAATAAGTTGTACCATTCTCTATAGAAACGACGACGAAATACTTCTTGCTGCAATTGCCTGCTTTATGCGGAGGGAATTAACTCGTGTAAATGGGTACTTCGAAGTAACAATTCCAGGGCAGGGGAGTTCGAAAACCATTTCCGGATGACTAGGGAAACGTGTCATTTATTGACACAAGAAATAATACACACTGGGCGGATTCCAACTGGCAATTTATCTGCCAGATAAATAAATACTGCTGTTCCTTTGGAGCGTGGCCAACAAGAAACCGTATCTAACGATCGCCGACCGGAAGCCGTAATTGCATTTCAAATGTCCACGTCAGCTCACGCTTGGTAAGGAGACTAAACCAGCCGACATCTCTTGCGAATGGAACACAAAATTTTCGATAATTCCGGAAATTCCGTCAAAGAGGATGCACTCAAAACGTATTCCTAAATTTTCGAAAGCTTTTCCCGGAATTTTTACCGTTCCATTCAGTTTCGAACCGGAAATCTCGGAAATTTTGGTCGAATGGAAAGCGCCCGGTGACTTGCGCACAGTCAAGGCAAAATAGAGCGAACAAAAACAGGTTACTTCATAGCCGTTTTCCACTTTAAACTACGCATAAAGTAAGCCAGACGACGTCGGATGGACTGGGGAAAAATAACTCGTGTAGTTATGGGAGAGTAGTGGAAAAATCTGGATGATATTCATGTCGTAGCCTGCGTAGCTTGGCGGTTTAAGCTATTCTTCGCGCTTAAAAACCGCCAAGCTACGCAGGCTATTCATGTCGGGCAATTGACGCGTGCAGAGGTCGAACTGTTTAATAAACGTATTTATAGCGGTACCTTTTCTTCGACTTCTTCAAGGGATTAAGTTTTCATTCTGAGAATTCTTTATTTGACAGATTAGGGCTCAAGTTGTAAGGTCAAATGGATTGAGTAAATGGCGTAAAGGAATTTTGTCAGACCCTTGCAGAAATTACCCCGAGTTTGAGTTTTAATTCAGTAGTTATTAGAACCCTCAGATTTGATTTGAATTTGCTGATTTGTGTGTTGATTTGTGTTGTCAGGCACCTTCTGCTTCCTGTGAAGAAATGTGTACTTTTAACAGCAACGCAGGTCAGAACTGATGAAAGCTTTATGTATCTAAAAGAAAGGTTAACAAAACCTTTTATCTGTCACACAGGAAGAAGCTGTAAAATGCTTTTTAAAAATTCTTTAAACCTTTTGTCTCTTATCACACTAAGTACAACTTTACAATAAAACGTTACAAAGCCGTTTGCTTTAAGAGATAAGCACGTGCTCTTGAACATGATTCTTGTCCGTACTGAAGAGTCTCGGTACCCCAATGTGGATATAATGCGAAAAGATGTTATTCGTTACGAACAGCTTGCTTTCTTATCTTTGAGGCATTTTAAATCCTTTTCCAACAGTTTATGTTAAACGCTCAAATCAAATTAGACGTGACAACGTTTTATGCACAAGCTCCGTTTAAAAATACTCTCTGAACAACTGATTTTTCTCTCACTCCAGTTCCCAGTATACATTGCTCTTCATGAGTCAGTTTCAACGAAACATGTCACGCATCCTATACTCACATCTACGTCATTGTTTCATCTAGTGATATTAGGAAAGACGAAGCATAAATCTCCGCATCTATAAAGCGGGTGACATGAGACTTTGAATTTACTCCATGCAACTAGTTGCAAAATGTTACATTTTGTGACGTCTTACATGAATCAAAACAAAACTTATGGACTAAAACTTTTAAGACTGTGCAGTATGAACTGGAAATCATCTTTAAAGCTAAAATTAAATGCGTTATTACAAGGCCGTGCGGTTGCTATGGTATTATTCTATTGAGTATGTCACATGTTCAGTAATGATGTGACATTCATGTAAAACCTATCTATCTTCAAGGAGTGTCTGGTGGAAAGTGCTAGAAACTGTATCCCTCCGGAAATGGCCGTTTCAATTTCCTTGCCATTTCGTTTTGAGTTTGTTACACAGTTTGTGAAAAGATTAACTTTTTATTTGCAATTTGATTGTTAAGATTGACTGTTGAAATATTTCTTTCTTGTAGGATCCCTCTCTGATATCTCCCGTCGTCATCTGAGTTCTCTTCAAGATATTTGTACAATGGCAGAACGTAAGAGTTGTTAAAACATCTTAGAATAGGAAGGACCTGTTAAGCAAGCCAATGTTTTATTTTGCTCAACTTCGCGTAGGGCCTGGTTAACAAAGGGGTTCTTTGCACGCGCTCTCGTTGTTAGCTCCCTTCCCAAAAAATTCGACGTAGAGTTTGATCAACCTTCTTATTTCGTCGAAAAACTCTACTGCCGACGTCATTTTATTGTCAACTCACTTGACAGTGTTTTGAAGTGTGATGGAACACTATCTCTCTCCTTTTAAATATTTCAGGAAGCTATTTTGTATCTTGTCTTTATTTTAAAGATAAGTTTTTTTGCAACAACAGTTCTGTGTTGTTTCTTCAATCCGCGGACTGTGGCTTCAGTACATTCCTTCCTGACTGGCAGGTCGAGAACACAAATGTCGTCTTTCATAGGAGTGGAAACAGTTCCGAGTAGTTTGCAGAGGTCTCCTGGAGTCCTTATCACGGTACTAATAAAATTGAAGTTAAGTAACAAAAAAAATCCTCGTGCGATAAAATAATTCGTATCCTCCGTGTTGGACCGGCCAAAGTGGCTAATGCGGGGAGTCTTTTCAAATGTAAATTATGTTAATGCGGGGAGTCTTTTCAAAGGTAAATTACGTCATTGTCTCTGTTAAGGTGGGAGTCAACATGAAGGCTGTCTTTTAATTTGGCTGGGCATTATGGTTTTAATGCAAACATCTCATTTACGTTTTAAGCAGTCAAGAATCTCTCTGCTCATCCAACATATCTATGTGTTGGGCTGTTTTGAAAATTTCGTGGTGATATTGAGGTATATTTGAAGATAAATAGTTTTTCTAGAAGGATTAGTAAAATTTATGGAAAGAGGAAATTTGGTTTTGGTTTTAAATTAGAATTGGCAGATGTACACAAAGCAGATGTCTACCAACCTGGGGTGCCCTTTCGGGGGCGTTCAATGTCTAGTGGTGTTCCATAACCTTTTTTTCCCTTCTAATCTCTCTTTAAATCAAACTTCCTAAAATTTCACTTAAATTCATGTTCTTCCTCGCCTTAATGATATTCCCCCACATGAGCCTCCATTGCAAGCTAGTTCCAGTCTAATATCGAGCATACGAATGTGGCATAACGCCAGTATCGTTTCTACAAAGTTCCGCTCTCACACTACTTAAAATACAGTGCCTCTTGTAACACTTCTTACAATACTAACACAGCTACTTACACTACTTGCAGTACTCACAAGCGTCTACTCTTTTTTCCCTCCTCTGGCTCTCTCTTCTCCTTCCCTCCTAGCAAATACGAAGAACAAGGCTTCTTCTCGGGAGGTGCACCCTCCCAAGAGATCCGCCCGTGCATCCCCCCTTTTTTCTTCGTCTACATAACAATTTTTTAGAGCAGATTGATTCATATCGTATTACAAAAGCTTCTCCCAGTTTAGTTGGAAGTCTTTAATAATAACACATAACTAACATTTCCTCTGAATGATTGGCCTTTACATATCAATTGTTTGTTAGGATCTTCGCTACCTTGGATTGGCTTTTACATTCTTTATTTTACTGGTGATCTATTAGATAATAACCGAGCTAAATGTCAAGTTGTTCCAAAGGTAAGATAAATTCTGAGTCGGTCCAAGTGGTTTATACCGTCAGAGATATCCCGGGTCTT
>Ga0126343_10001875_pt1:5000-10337 | contig 10337 bp, 9 predicted proteins | sample Cyp2metagenome_FD_92531 | JGI IMG/M metagenome (GOLD analysis project Ga0126343, IMG submission 92531) | Coral microbial communities from Lord Howe Island, Old Settlement Bay, Australia - Cyphastrea 2 metagenome | ecosystem: Host-associated > Invertebrates > Cnidaria > Coral ... | reverse complement strand
GGTCGCACACGGCTCGTGTTGACACACCCCAATTGAGGTTGCTTGTTACATGATAAATGTTTTATATTCGTTTGAGCGGGGTAGCGAATTAGAATATAAAATAACTAAGATACTACGCACGCTCTGATTGGTGAATAGAGTTGCTAAACCTGTGTTCTATTGTAGCGGTAAACACATAGAAAAGTGGTTATGTCAGCGTTCCTGCAATGGCCGAAGAGAGCAACGACAATTTTCAGAACTTGGACGTGATGTCGGCTCCTGGCTTGGAAACAGAAGGCGATGAACAAAATCAAAATAAAACAAAATGTAAAACAGCAAAAGAAAACAATAGTGCGAAGCATGAAAGGTCACCTAAAAGGAGAAGGTTTGCGGTGGTAGAAACAAGATCTTGACACACTCATTGAAGATTCAAGGGCGAAGAAAACAAAACAGGCTACACAGTGGGCCATGTCAGTGTTTACAGGTTGGTGTCAATTACGTTTTAAAATAGTTTTTTTTTCACTCAAGTTTGTCCTGCTACGCTAATTTTACCCCAAAACATAATGTTGCAAACACGACTGATAATAATCAAAAATTTTACATTCAACAACAACAACAACAAGTTTAATAATGAAACATCAGACATTCATGCAACTTAAGCGCTAAATACAAGAAAAGGCAAATTCACTTATTAATGTACTTTGATAGTCGTTATACTTCTAATTTCTGTTTTATCTGTTTGTGTAGAGTGGCGTAAACAAAAGGCCATTGGTGTGCATTTGGCTGAAATAACCATCAAAGAAATCGACAGAAGTCTCAAACAGTTTTACGCCAAAGCTAGAAACAAAGGGGGTGAAAATTATGGTCGCGCAACTCTTCTATCCTTGAGAAACGGCATTGAGAGGTTCTTAAACACACCGCCAAACAATCTGGGGATAAAATTTACCAAAGATCCCTGGTTTTGTGCTCTCCAATCAGATGCTTGATGCAAGGCATGCAAAACACCATCCATAAGCCGCCAATCGATAAAGAGGACCTTGCGAAACTCCAAAAAAGTGAAGTTTTCTCACTTACCAAGCCTCTGTCCCTCTTGAGAAACGTCTGGTTCCATGTTTCTCTCTTTTGGTGTCATTGTGGGTTTGAGGGCCAAAGAAACCTCAAGAAAACAAGCTTCACATTTGAGCCGGACGCAACGGGATGCCAGTTTGTCACGATGACTTACAAAGAGAAAACAAAAAATCACCCCGGGGGGATTTCTGAAGTGGAGAGCTTCGAGAAGAATGGCCGAATGTACAAAACCAACTCTTGAGTGGATGGAAATACTGCCCTGGAATTTTTCCTCACAAAGCTCAATCCAGAATGCGATGCGCTATTTCAATACCCGAAGAGAAATTGGCGGCCCTCAGATCAAGTGTGGTACGAGAATCAGCCACTCGGTGTCAACAAATTGTCAACCATGATGAAAGAAATCAGCAAGGATGGAAGTCTATCTCGCATTTATACAAACCATTCTGTGAGAGCAACTGCCATAACCCTGTGGGCTAACCCTGGAATATCGGATCGAGAGATAATGGCAATATCTGGCCATCAAAGTGAAGCAAGCTTGCGAAGTTATCACCAACAGCCATCTGTCAACCAGCTTGGTAGGTGCAGCGACGTTTTAACAGTGGCCCTCTCCAAGGATGGAAGAATCGAAGCACCTACAGGTCTACAACATACCATGGCAGCTGCAAGACATCCTCTTCAGCAGCTAACATGTCAGAGTTCCACTGTTAACACCATCTCAACGAATTTGTGTTTTCAGAACACACCGCTGACGCCGACTTACAGCGACATTTGTAACTCATGTACAATCGGCAGTGTAAACATTACTTTCAACCACTAACTTCTGCTATTCGAAAGCAGAGTCAAACGTATTCTTTTTTGCAAGGAATTTCCCTTTTCCAGCGGCATTGTTTGACTTTAGACCTAGCCATTCTATAGCTGATTCTAACTTGAATGAATTTTCATTCACTACACACTGTCATTTCTTCAGCGCCGCGCAAAATAGATCTCAATTTATGATTGGTTCTCCCATGATTTTGAAGAGAATAAAGAACTTGATCAGGTTATTAACTAAAACGTGTCTTGTTTTCTTCGCTCCTTTCCTCATAGTTATTTCATAAAAGCAATAGACCACTCTTTCTATGGGTTTACTGGCGCAATAAACCACTCGGGATGTTGGGAGAACACTCGAAAAGCCTGTAAATCACTCGCCTAACGGCTCGTGATTTACAAGCTTTCATCGTGTTCTCCCAACATTCCATGTTGATTATTGCATTGGTAAACCCATAGAAAGAGTGGTCCATTGCTTAAATAACTTGATGGCATAGCAGATGACTTTTTCTGGTTCTTGCACTCACTCAAAATTACGTGAGACCTTTGCATAGATTCAAATTCACTTTGCGATAGACTTCCATCAATCAAATAGCCTGCACAACTTACAGGAAGGGAACAAAACTCAAGGGAGTTCATACAAGAATCTGAGAAAATGAGCACTGAAAATTTAAGCCCTTTTAATAAAATAAACCCAGTCGAAGTCAAAATTTGTGCAAAGTGAAAACAAGATATCGAATAGGCCTTATCACAGTTTCCAGCGGGCACCATCTACTATTCTAATGAGGAGGAACATTTTAATTCCCAGGGCTATAACTTTTGTAGCGAAAAGAACAATAACCAAGGTTTCTTAAAAAGAAGATATTTTGAGCAAATGATATATACCAGAGGCCATCCATACTAGTCAAAGTTGGCCTTTATTTGTTCTTTGCCAACAGACACAAATGGCGGCTGTGCAAATAACCTTCGATAAAAAGCTACAAACAAAACATCAACAAGCTCGCTTGGTGTTCCTTCAAAGACATCTCAGCAGGTTTAAATGGAAATTTTGGTGGAAAACAGTCCGGAAGAATATCTGACTGCTGGGTGTGTTTTGTTTTTAAATTGTGCTTGTGAGTCACACAAAGTTCATACAATTTTGTGCAAACCCAAAACAACTGCCCACATATGCAAAGTCAAGTCCGCAGCGAAATGCAATGAAATGAGGCTTTCATCCAAAGTTGCTGTGCTGAACGCTTCGTAAATTACAATTCTATAAAAAAATGTGAGATTCTGAGTACGAATTTGCCATCCGAAGAGTATTTAGTCGCATTCATTTTCTTGTGGTGAACTCACGTGAAGAGACAGGAGCGTTCGTTTCCCAGTACAAGTCTTGCTTCAAATTTAAAAATAAGATAAATGTCGGTGAAGTTCAGAAGTGGCATAAAGGGTAGTGTCAGAAGTATTAACATAAATAGTGTTCCAATGTTTTTTCTTTAGTGGTAGCACTGGAGGAGTTGGAGGATGATCGGGAGGTTGGTCTTGTGGCAGTGATGGTACTTCTAATGGCGACGAGACCAGAGCTGATGTTAACTTCTGTGCATGCTTCAGGACTGTGTATATGGTACTATACTCGCTTGACTTTCCGTCTATCATTGGGCAGTATCCAATGTTGCTGTCGTAAGCCATCTCTGGGAATAGGATGACATTGAAGCCACTCCAGCCTGGAACGGGTTGATTATCCCCAGGCTCTGAGGCTTGCTGTAAACTAGATGGATGAGGTCGCATCAAGCTCCAAACTTCATCACTCCGACTTGCATCGCTAAAGCACTCCTTTCCATCTTCAAACCACTTATTCTCTACTTGATTTACGTATGCAGATACCCGTGGGCCTTCGTCTGTGAGCATAGCACTCCTGTATGTCATATATACTGGACGTTGACTGCAAAGACCTTCGCTTGGTGGTGTGATCCACCAGTGGCGCTGGGGACAGATCGGGACCAAATGACTTTCTCTGATATACCACCATTCTGGTAGCATGGGTCGCATTTTTGCCATCTAACGTCTCCTTGTTCAGATCGTTGTTGTCGGTGGCAATTTGAATAAAGGGACCGGGAGAAATGTTAGAGGCTACAGCCGTTCCAAATTCATTAGCCTTCGCAAGCACCTCTAACGCAGCACTGGTGTCGATAGCTCGCATCTTGTCATAGGAAGAGCAGTGCCCCATTTTATTGAACAGTGTTATTAGACGTTGAGAAGATGTCAAATGATGGACTGTAATGGCTAATCCCGCATGCTTTGGAGTCTTCACCTGGCCATTGGTTGAGCAGTGGATTACGTCGTGACAGGTACTTAATATTTGACGCTCATTTGAGGTGTGCAAACACTGAGAGGGGCAATTTGTTTTGCCAGCTTCACCGGTTACTGGAAAGCAAATCAACCAGTATAGGCTGTCAGGCACGACCTGTTGAGCAGCCTCTAGAGAAACTTGTTTCACATCCAAGTGGTCTTGCTTTTATCCCAGAATATGGTGTCATCTCGGCCCGTATACCTCCTGCCAGACTTGGAATTCGCTTACAATTTCTGTTGTCTTCCTGAAATGTTAACGACAATAACAAACATTGAAGCTCACAGCTTTTGATTTTGTATTATTGGTAGATTGTAGCCCTGGCCAATTAGTGGGATAATGCTATTTATAATATGATTGAATAAAATTCTGCAACTTGATTGGCTAAGAGGAGTGGAATATATAGTGGTAATAGTGGTATTTCAAAATCATTGCTTTTATTGAAACATATTATAAACGAATAATAGCATATGTTGTTCATGGTATTCAGGCTAAGTACTACTGGTGATAATTCAAAATTGTCCCATGTTTGTGTAGCAATTTTGAAATATCACTCTTGGTATTTATCCCGAATACCATGCTATTACCCTTGCACATAAAACCATATTTGTGTTATACTGTTGTTATTTACCTGATTACTTTGTGCGATGGCCCACGCATTGATAATGTCTTGCAGTTTGACATTCAACAAGTAAATCAGCTTCGGCTTGGCCTTCCCTAGCTGTTGATGGAAAGTTATTTCTTATCCAAAGGAACTCTTCAGACGATCCTTCAACAGCTGTGACATGTAGCCATCTCTTGGCACTCCTTTCTCTGACAGATGGTCCTGATATTTGATCAGTAGTGAGGCCATGTCATATGCCTGACCCTGCTCCAGTCCTGGTCTTAGTTCTTCCACCAAATGCTTGAAAGCGTTCTCGTGGTGCGATTCGTTGGTGCTTTCACCTTTGTCATCTCTGACTCTCTCAGCAGTGTAAAGCAAATAACAGTTCTTGTGATATTTCACCTCAGCAGCCACAAGATCATTGTTAACTCCAAGGAGAAGCTGAAGCATAGCTTTGTCGCCTTGAATAGTAGCAGCCCTCTTGATGGTTTGGCAGGCTGTGAATGTCGAAACGTTTATCAATTCTGTCACTTTTTTGTAAGTCTTCTTTTTG
>Ga0126343_10001874_pt1 | contig 10346 bp, 6 predicted proteins | sample Cyp2metagenome_FD_92531 | JGI IMG/M metagenome (GOLD analysis project Ga0126343, IMG submission 92531) | Coral microbial communities from Lord Howe Island, Old Settlement Bay, Australia - Cyphastrea 2 metagenome | ecosystem: Host-associated > Invertebrates > Cnidaria > Coral ... | reverse complement strand
TATGATTGGTCAATCGCCTGTACCGACAAACAAAGGGAAAGGAATGTGGTTCGAAAGAAAGCAGCCGTTTGTGGGGAGGAGCGTTGCGTGACGAGCCTAAAAACGGCTGCGAAGGAGACTATGACCTTTGAAGCAACCCTCTAATTTATGTTCATCTTTGTACATACCCTAAATCAGGAAATCTCGTGCGGGATGTCTTTAAAAAATACGAGACCATTCTATTGTGGCTCCTGATGACACATCTCATCATGCCCTCGTTGTCTTTCAGCTGTGACCAAAATCTCGCAACTTCCTCAAAAAGTCGCTCGGCATCTATTCCTTCGTCAGCTGTTATGCCGACATCAGCTGATTTTTCAGCCAAAAGGGCTGCAGCATTGTACCTGTGTACTGCGGTTTCTTCACTCAGTGCAGCGAGATCCAGACACTGAAACCAGAATATGAGTGTTATTGGTGCCATAATTCAGCCACTTGTCACGCGTCAATCTACGAAGATTTTGCCGTCTGAACTCAGAAAAAAGAAAGAGAGAGGCTGCTTTAAAACGACGCAAAAATTCGCCATGACCGCTGATTAAAAGTAGTGAAACTGAACGCATTTGCACAGGGTTAGCGCGACCTAAAAAACATTTTCACAAATACCGGCGGGAAGGTGCCACAAATTTTAAAATGAAACAGAACACAGAGCTGTAAACAGGTCATCTTCTCGCTGGAATTTGTGAATATTTTACTTTAGGTGGAGGCTAACCCTGTACAAATGTGTTTTCAGTGGTTTTTGTCAGCGGTCATGGCGAATTCGATTCCTTATTTATTAGTAGCTCTCGCTCTTGATTTATATTGGTCTCAAACCAAATGTGTCAGTCGTCATCAGTTTTTGAGTCGCTCACGTATTGTAATGGTAAATACCTCAGAGGCCCTCTCCAGATACTCTTTGGCCGAGTCATATTCCTTGGTTTGTCGGTACAAAGCAGAGATGATGTAAAATGCTTTTGTAAGAAGGAACGGCCAATTGCCCGAGTTGAGACGAGATGCGCGTTCACAGACATCTCTACAGATAGCCAAGCAATCCTCTTTTCTGTCTTGAGTGTAGTAAAGTGCTGCTTCCTTCACAAAAGAAGAATCCGATTAAAGGGCCAATGTGTGGTACAATAGGGGTTGAGATTAAGTTAAATTAAAAGAGTCATCATCGAATGGTATTTGAATGAAAACCTGTGCTACTTGAACAGCGATTTTGGGATTGTTTTAGAGTGGACGCTCCTCAGTGGAAAGTAAACAAGCATGGCGAAAGATTTTGCTTTTTAGGGATTCTTGAACAACTCACTTATGTCCAGGATCGAACGCAAGTATTGTTTAATTAGTGCTTCATATTTGACAGGGTTATTTGACATTTCCATATTACTTCATATTTGACAGAATTGTGTGTGTTTTGGTGACTTTGTACAAATGAGGACACTTTGTGATGCTTAACATAAGGAATTTGAATCTCATTAGCGTTCAATCCTGGACGTGTCTGGGCGTTTTCCTTTTTTTTCCGCCTACACAGCCCCAGAGCATATCACAATCATTATCTATTCAAAACTGAACAGCATTTTACTGGCTACTAACTCATACACCTGCTGCGAGAAATATAGTCAATGAATACGTCAGCAAATAAGGAAAGCTGATTAAAATTTTCCTGCGAAACCGCCACCCATAACAAAAAAGTCGTATGCAGGGGAATTAACGAGTAGTAGAAATTTCGACATTGAAACCGAAATACAAACGAAATTCATTTATTTGCTGGTTGGTTTTGAAAGACAAAGACCAGTGCTGGTGCATCGTGTTAAACAGATCTTCCTGTCCTGTTCGGAAAAATTTTTTCAAGGTGTTTTCCTCACTGACATGCCCCAAGAATTTACGAATTTAACTCTTGTTGTCAGAGCGTTTGTTCAGTTACACGTTTTATCGTCAATGATCATTTTCAGAATCATTTAACTACTATGAAAAGGAACAGGTCAAAGTCCCTTCTTGACATTTAATAAAAACGCACTTTCCTAAGTCGTAGGGCATGCAAGGGTACAAGAGTGATCTCTACAGAAAGTTAAAAGGTAAAAGTAGCCGCTCATAAGGTTTCAGCCCGGGGTGAAAAACACCCAAGACCTTATTCATAATTGAAAACCAAACCCGTAATGGCTTATTTCGGTATTATTAATACAGTAAAACCATGTACCAACTCTACTCAAACTTGTCCCATATAATGATAGTAATTATCTCGCTGAAGTACTGTAGCACTGTGTCGCTGATACATATGCTGACGACACTACAATCATCAACAATACAATCAACAATACGATCAATCAATCAATCTACAATCATCCACTCTGAGGTTTTTGCAGAATGTAACAGGTAGTTTTCTTCTTATGGCTATCTTGTTTCTATGTTAACTGGATCCTAGAACAGTCTTTCCGTTGCTGTCTTCTTCTTGAGACTCCAATAGCAAGTGATTTTCTTTTTATCATGACAAGCGTTTTGGTGTGATTTTCCTTTACGCACCAAACACTAATCTTCGCAAGGGATGACTTTTTGCCTATGTTGCCTCCGTGGTGAATTTGTCCTTGCCCTCCATCGTTTGCGGAGACCTCAACGCGGTTTTCAATCGTCAACTACATCGCGTTAGCCATTCATCCTTTGACTTTGCTGTTACTTTAAGAGCGGTTTTTCAGGAATATTGTGTCGTTGACGCTTGGAGGCATTGTCATCCTTCCTCTCACTTGACACAAACCTCTGTTTCCTCCAGAATTGATTTTATTGGTGCGCCTTTCTCTTGGGCCCCTTTTGTGTCGTGCGGTGATTGTCCCCTGTCCTTTTTCGGATCATTCAGTAGTGTCTGTGGATTCAAACTGGGCCTGGTGGATGGAAGTTTGACGTTTCACTTTTGTCGGATGAGGACTTTGTTGATGAGGTTCAGGCTCTCTGGTTATTTTGACGAATGCAGAAAGATCTTCTTTCCTGATCTGCAAAAGTAATGAGATGCTGGCAAAGACAAAATTAAGGGTCCAGCAGTTCGTTTCAGGTCGTACAAAAAGAAAGCTTCTCTTGAAGCCTGGTCACTTCTTTTAAATGTAGCAAGTCACCTTAAAAAGAAATTAAAAATTGACTCTGGTGTCGTATGTTGTCATGACGTGTATGTCTCACCCTCAGCTAGTCTGGCACAATTAGATCTTGTAGATGCAGAAGTAGTCAAGGCTCGTTCCAGCATCAGATGAGCTAAAGATGGAGAATCCTCCATTTCCTATTTTTTGCGTCTTGAGAAGAAACATGGTACAAAAAGCGGGTTTTCAGCTCTGAAACAGGATAATGACAATGTTGTCTCCGATCTTAATTGAATTATGGATGCTTCGTTGTCCTTTTCTTCCAAGTTATTTTGTGCCGATTCAATTGACGCGGAAATTCAGTCCGAGATGCTTAGTTTTTTATCTCGTTCTGCTCCCTCAGTCCGATGTTCCAAAATGTGAGTTTCTCTTTGAAGCTAATGAGGTTTTCGTACCTTGAATGGAATGGCCGAAGGCAAGACACCTACGCCTGATGGTCTGCCAGTTGGGTTCTTCATTACATTCTGGGATACTCTTGGCACTGACCTTGTTGACGTTCTCAGCTCATTGTATCGGAAGAATGGCTTTCTTCGTAATTCTTCTTGTAAGGGTCTTTTGAATTTGATCTTCACGAAAAATGACCTCTTTGATCGTAAAAACTGGCGTCCTATCACCCTTCTGAACGTGGACTATAAGTTGTGCGCCCGTAATTTGGCTGCTAGTCTTTTGCAAATCATTCACTTTGTGGTCCATTCTGATCAGACATGCGGCATTCTCGATCGATGTATTGGTGAAAATGTCTTTCTCCTACGAGAAATTGTTGATTTGTCACTTGAACTTCACATTCCGGTTGCCATCCTTTCTTTCACCCAAGAGAAAGCCTTTGATCGAGTTGACTGGCTTGTTGTTTGCCATCCTTGAAGAGATGGGCTTTGGCCCTTCCTTAATTAGGTGGGTCCGTCTTTTTTATTCTAAGGCGAGGTGTTCGATCCTTGTTAATGGCCATTCACCTGTTTTTCATCCTACTCGTGGCGTTAGACAGGGATGTCCTCTGTCGCCTCTTCTTTATGTGCTTACCATTGAGGTTTCAGCTTGTAATCTTAGAGCTCATCCTTATGTTGTTCTTGTCAAGATCCACAGTTCTACTGTATCTCTGCCTGTTGCCTCCCTTGATGCGGTTGACACTTATGCCATTGTGACATCTGTTTCTGGCATTGATACCTTCAGTCGTATTTGAGTAAATTTAAAGGCCTTGGCTGGGCTCCTGGAGGTGTCGTTCAGATCTCCCGGTCGCCATTGATTGGTCATGCAATACGATAAAAGCACTTGGAATCTTTAACGGCTTTAATGATATAGCTGCTGCAAACTGGAATCCTTGTATCGACGCTGTTTCGAAATGTTTGACTTCTTGGAAGATAAGCTCACTGTCGTATAGTGGCAGAGCCATTGTTGCCATTTGGTATATTGCGTCCTTTGTGCATATGCCCAGTTGAGTGCTCTCGAAGGTCAGTTCACTTGTTCTTAAGTTTTTTTGGGCTGGTAAGGGAGACTTAGTCTGACGCGATGTTGTCGTCCAAAAGAAAGATTCTGTCGGCTTTTCTGTTGTATCTGTCAATTCAAAGTTCACGTCCTTTTGGTGTAGTGGGTGAAGCACTCACTGGAATTCAGGGTGGCTGGATGTCATTACTGACTTTTCGGATTTTCGATCGTTTTAGTATTGACCTTCCAAACATTCTTGAGTCCCCTTCCCTTTTCTCCTTAGCGCTTTTGTCTTCTTATTTTGGGACTGTGTTCCACGCCTGGACGTCTCTTGGAGGATTCTGTGATCCTTCTTCCAGAGCTCCAACCTATTGCGGTGGTTCAAATCCTCGTACGTTGTTGTCTCGAAACACTCATAAGCTGGCTTACCTTAATTGAGTGCTGTTGTACCTAATTGTATAGAGAAATTGAGACTTTCTTTTAATAACCTCTATTGGCCTGCCACGCGGTCTCAATTATTTCAAATCCAACTTGACCGAATGGTTATCGATCTCTCCTGGAAGATAGTTCACGGGGCCTTGTATACGACTGAGCTTTTGTAGTGTTTCGGATACGCCATTTGGACTATGTTCTTTTGCAATGATCTGATGGAATCTGCGAAGCAGCTCTCTTTTGATTGCCATCTTGCCAAGAGGCGCGGCATTGACTGGATCTAACCCCAGTTGTTCCTTGCGGCTCCTCTGGCCCCATTCCCCCATTTCCCTTTGTCATCTGCTTTTAGGAATTAGCTGAGATGAACTTATCAATTTTCCAAGGGTTTTTATCTATCTTCTTTTTGTCTTGAAATACTGCATATGAAGTATCGATGATGTAAAAAGCGTTGATTAGGGGCGTTTTTAGCAGAGCAGGCCATGGTTACCTATTCTGTACGAAAACGACAACAACGTATTCGGCAATAGTTGGACAGTTTTTTGATACCATGAATGTAGCACCAAGTGATAAAGACTGGTTATAACGACCCATCAAAATCTAAGTGCTGGAAACTGTTTTGAGCCGTCTTAAGTTAAATGCTGAAGAGTCATCATTATCAGTGGTGATCTGAATAAAATGATTTACACGAACCTGCGTCACTTGAATAGGTCATGTTGGAAAGACTGAAATTGCGATTAGCCGCGCGACCGATTATGGGATTGTCTGAGGTGGACGCTCATTGAGAAGTAAACAAATGCGGCAAAAAGACTTTGCTTCGTTTGCTATCTGTAGAAAATTAGATCCAAGGACCTTCTAAAATTTCTAAAATCATTCGTACACAAAGGCATCCAGCCTCTTACACGTTTCGGTGCTTTCATTTTTCGCGTCTTCTCAGACAGCCCCAGAAGACATATCACCATTTTCCAAAGTAAGCCATTCCTTCTTAGTAAACCAAAAATGATCGATCATGTCGTTAGGATGTCTCAAGTGCGAAGATTTATAAGAACTTAACAAAAAGGTCCTGTAGTCCTGTCCTTACCTCGAGCTCAACAGCTAACAGAAGATCCTGAAACCTCACTATTCCGTCAAATCTCTCGACAAGTTTTTGTCTGTCTCTTAGAAACTGATCATACTGACCTGAAAAACAAAACGAGTAGCGAAAAGATGAGCCAAACCAGAATGTGACGCCCTCTCGATTTTGGGTCTAATTTCAACTCAAATGACATATACTCCCTTATCTCTCTTCTGATTAGCGGAGGTATTCAGTAACGAAAGTTCTGGAACGTCTCTAATACCTTTCTCTTTCTTTCCTTGCTTTAAAAACCCGGGTGTATTCTCGGTAAGTTCACTAAGACCAAGAGATTATGAGAAGGATAAGGCATATGAAGTAATTCTTTTTTGTGAGTGTGTGAAATGTCGCCTTTCATGTGAACCTGACTTTAGGAAGATATCAATTATAACAAACTTTATGTATCTATGAACTTTGAACTTCAGTTCCTTAAGGCTGGCTAACACCGGTTTCTTGCACTTTCCAGCTCTTGCCGCTCTTCGACGGATCATCACTACCAATCTTGATAAGTTTTTACCTCTATAGTGGTATAAAACAAATGACCATTCGTTGGTGAACAATTAATAAACATGATTTGTACTCAGTAGGTTCCACAGCAATATTATAGCCTGTTAGGAATACCCCTAATTTTAACTTAAAGCTAAGTTTTGTGTGGAAAACATGCCATTAAGCGGCTGAGCAAGAAGCGCACTGCACATCGTGCGGGGAGAATGACAGGGAATTGCCCACTCCAACTGAGATGTTTGAAAAGTTATTCCCTGAGATGTAATGTAGGGCTACTTCAGGCAAACACTGTGTACATGTTGATGATTTTCCCCCTCAATTACTGTTATTCTCTGATCCACTGTTTATAAAAATGTCACAGCAAAAAGGCTAGGGAGGATTGACTCACTAAAGCAAATCACTCTAAAAGCAAACAAGTAGATTTCAATAATAACTAAAAATATTTTATTTAAGTTTCATCTGCCTTAGTATTGTTTTTTTTTTCTTGATGTTTATATATCTTCTTCACTTCTTTTTATTTGACTGCAAAAGTAGTCGGGAGAAACTCAGAGCTTTCGCTTTAGCGTGAAGAGTTTATAATTTGAACACGCGGTCGTGCAGCGAAACACGTCTGCGAAATTTTTAATTTTTTTGCCTCTAAATAGGTTTCTTTATCTGAACTGGAATGAAAATATATTGTTATTGAACTGACTTCCGTATTTCTTTCGTTTGGAGCTCTGTTTTGGGAAATTTTATGTTTTAAAAGTGAACAGCATTTTTGCACGCTGGATTTCTGAATTATTATTTACGGCGACCTCCGCCGTTTGTTCGATTAGTTTTACTACTCGCTTCGTTCAAATATACTTTTGTAGTCTCTTTCAGCTACAACAGACCACTAATTTCGCACAACTGGAATACGATTGTTCTCAAGATATTTAGCTTGTCTTTCTCGTCTTTTTGACTTACAACTTTGATCTTTCTTTCGCGGCGCTGCAATATTTCGTCGCGCAGCGAAGAAATTATTTGATTTCTCGCTTTCCGATTGGTTTTTGCTTGTGCCCTTCCCGTTTATTTTCCATTGATTTCTCAAATACCAGCCGTTAAAGTACAAGAATGGAAATTCAGTCATATTTGGTTTCAATTTGTCTTTCAAGGTCTATAATAACTAATTTTAGCATAGTCAATTTTCTGGGCTTTTGTTAGGCATTTCGTCGCGCGGCAAAGAAATAGTGTAATTTCTTGTTTTCTTACCAGTTTCAGTTTAAACATCAAGTTGGGTTCTTTTTGTTGATATTTTTTTATCTTTTGGCCCTTCACTTATTCAACTTCAAATAAACGAAGTCTTGAAACCTAATCTTCTGTGTGTGGTCACTGCGCGTATGGTTTATTTTTAGCCCTCATGCTCGTTCTGAAATGTTAAAAAATCGCCGGGAATTTAGGGGTGATTGAGTCATTCGGGAGTCAATGGGTTAAGATCTATGAAATGTTATGTGTATGTTCAATTTTCGGTACAACATGTTAATTTATCTCGTTCAAAAGTCATTTTTTACAAATAATGCTCAACTCATCTTGTTTAAAAAACGTCTTTATTGACAGACCACTAAATACATTGACACGTTCAGTTAAAAAAATATTGAGAAGGATTCTGGGCAAGTGGATTGTGGGTTGCTTTCAGTAATGGTCGTAAAGCAGTTACAAAGTTGAAAACAACAATCAAGATGTCGATACAGTGGCAGTGGCCAAAACAAATAGAAGTAAATGGAACAAATGGATATATTATGGTTTAATACAGTACTTAAATATTTTGCAATTAAATAAGGAACTTGGATAACTGAACGTGTCAATGTATTTAGTGTGGTGTGTTCATAAAAATGTCTTTTAATCAAGATGAGTTGAGTATTACTTGCAAAATTACTTTTGAACGAGATAAGTTAAAGAAAAGGACACATTTTCCCAAAATTGTCTTTCTTCTCCATCATTCTTTCCAATTGACCTATTTTACTTTCTAACGAGCACAATTTGGGCCGATAAACGATCATATGCATTTTTGGTTAACATGTTGTACTGAAAATTGGAGATTAACATACCATTTCATAAGTTGGCATCTTAACCCATTGACTCCCGAATGACTCAAATTGCACGCAACCACCCCTGAATTCCCGGCGATATTTTAACATTTCAGAACGAGCACGAGAGCTGAAAATAAGTCATATGCGCTGTGACCACACACAGAAAATTAGGTTTCAAGACTTCGTTTATTTGAAGTCGATTAAATGAAGGGCCAAAAGATTAAAGAATATCAACAAAAAGAACCCAACTTGATGTTAAAGACTTTTAAGAAAACAAGAAATTATATTATTTCTTGCCGCGCGACAAATGCCCAACAGAAACCGAGAAAATTGGCTATGCGAAAATTAGTTATTATAGACCTTGGAAGACAAATTGAAACCAGATATGACTGAATTTCCATACATGTACTTTAATGTGTGAAAACCATTTGAAAGCGAGACTGAATCAAATAATTTATTTGCTGCGCGACGAAATATTACAGCGCTGCGAGAGAAACTTGATCAAAGTTGTAAGTCAAAAAGACGACAAAAACAAGCCGAATTATCTTGAGAACAATGGTAATTCAATTGTGCTTAATTAGTGGCCACTTAATTAGTTCTTTAACGCTGAAGCAATAATGTTCATTACCATTTTTGTTTTCTTAAGTCCGGGAAGCTGCTTTAACTCCGTGATCTGTATTCAAAACTTACTTGAAAGTACACCGGTCGTCATGTTTTCGCGGCGGTTGAAAAATGGAAAGATCCTTGCCCGGGTTGTTCAAAAGAGTGGATAACCAGCGGACAGCGTGATTTGGTGTTAACATTTATCCAGTGGATAGTGATTTATCCGGTGGCCATGGATAGACGATGGATAGCGTTATCCAGCCTTCGAACAACTAGGGCCTACGTCTAAGATACCAGTTCCCGGCGGTCAACAAATTTCACGTGAGATCGAGGTTATTTGTGCCACACAGCCAGTCCAAGATGGCGTCCAAACCTCGAAATTTCATGGAATCAGAAAATCGCTGGACAGAAACCCGCGGGAATTACCCGATTAGTATCCGTTCTCCTATCGTCTAACGCAATTACTCAAACATTAAAGTTAATACCTTATTGCCATAGTGCATAGGGTCTTACCGACGCCAACCCCCCAAGCCATTCCAATACTGCACTCAGCACTAAAAAGGACGAAACAGCTGTCCACTGTTGCGATCCTGCTCTATCGGTTCTTGTCATGTTGGTGTCTCGAAAAGTTTGTCATGTAGTATCACCCTTGCAGTCAATTGTTTCGATACATTTTTTTTTTTTTGCTGATTAAATCTCTTGTAGATCCTATGTTGGCAGCGTTTATCATATGCGGCCCCGTACAGTTTGTATTACTCACTAAAAATGCTCGTTTTTGACTTTGGTAGATTAAGGGTGTCTTAAACAGGTTCAAGTGTTGCAGAGGCAACCTATAACGCCAAACAAAGTTTCATGACTTGTTAACCAATGATTGGACATTAGTTTGATACCACTTTAGAGGTAATAACGTAGAATAATTGGTACTAGTAAATTCTCAGCTCCGACTATTGCATTTCTAGCTTTTTGATTGGCTAAAAAACTCCAACTATTTAAACAATAGAGTGTTTCTGTCGAGGAACTATCGGCTGATAGTTGCCCCGCGGAAATTTGATGTTCTTAAAACAAATATTTGCCCGAGAAGCGAAGCTTCGAGGGCGAATATGCTAG
>Ga0126343_10001873_pt1 | contig 10347 bp, 7 predicted proteins | sample Cyp2metagenome_FD_92531 | JGI IMG/M metagenome (GOLD analysis project Ga0126343, IMG submission 92531) | Coral microbial communities from Lord Howe Island, Old Settlement Bay, Australia - Cyphastrea 2 metagenome | ecosystem: Host-associated > Invertebrates > Cnidaria > Coral ... | reverse complement strand
GAAAATAAAATTAGAGCTTAGCTATTGAGTGAAGAAATTACCCCCGCTTGCAGCTGTACGGTGTTGCATAGTGTGCTGTAGACCACAGGTACAGCTGCACTTGGAGCACATTCACAGTAAACACCACGTGCATCCCTGCTTTTGGTCAGTTCTTAATTTTCCACTCAATTCAGTGTGACAGTGCCCAGGGGTAGACTCTCACAGATGTCATGGTAACATTCAGCGCTCACTTGCAGCTCCTTCCAAGTTTTCAGGTACTTTTCCCACACCTATCTCATGGTGATGGCCTCATTGTTTGTGTGAATTATTGATGTACAAAAAATTCAAGCCATTTTATGGATCAAGCATGCACATTAGCTATGCAATAAAATGAACAACAATAGTGCCACTGACCACTGCTTAACCTTTGCACTAATTGATTTTAATTAGCAATCTTGAATGATCAGTGACAACTATTTTCCTTTTCAATTAATATTAAATAAATAATTTTCTCTACCAACCTGTACACCAATCAAAGTACTTGAATAATAAGATGTAGGAACAAGGTCTTCCACAACAGTGCACATCAACCAAAATGCATCCTCCTCCTCTACAAAGAGTAACAAGGATGCCACAATCTAGAGCCAAAAGAAGGCAACACAGTTAGTACAAAACTACTACATAAACATGTAAAATCTATAATCACATCCAAGTTCTCTGATAAAATAGTTCACGTTGATGAAAATGTTTGTGAGCAATTAAGCACAATAGATGCCAGTAACATTAAATTTTTTGTCTAGAAACCCAAGGTATTCATAAAATTTGTTCTACTTGAGTTAACTAACTGAACAGACAACATTCTACAACATTGTCCCCTTGGCTGATCTACTCAGGACAAATGGATGCACATGCATGTAATCAGATAAGGCATCCGTATATCCCTCCAATAACTCTCCTTGTTTTAGCAATAGAAGAGACTTGGGGCTGTCAGATACAATATTCTCTGCCTCCCTTTCCACCTCTTGACAATCTGCACATAGGTAATGGCGTCCCTCTCTTACCATGCCCATTCCTTGACAGTAACCAATATCTGTGTACAGCCAAGCCAGTGACCTAAGAATCCTTCTGAGTCTTAACAATCCTGTGCTTGTCGGTGACGAGAAACATGCGTTGTTGGGCATTGTCCGCAAAAGATCCTGCAAAGACAAGATTATTGGTTTATGGTTACAGTAGAGTTCTAAGCACTCAGGGTCATGTCAATCAATAGGGACCTTCAGATTGGACTACAATTACGAGATTGAGTAGAAGAACGACTTTTCAGTTCTAGTTTGCAGGCTTCACATTATCACGACACAGACCCATCACATCCCATGAGCTTCCCTCTTTACTTAAACACCAACATGTAGAGCGAGGACTCTAGAAACGTCACTGGTTTGAAATTCAAAACTCACACTCGAACTCAATCTCGTATTCGTAAGCCAATCTGAAGATCCCTAATATGCCAAGTGTCATAGTAAAGAAGTATTACATATATCAACAGCCTCCAACAAAATGGCAACAATCAAGTAGGAAGTGATAACAACTTCTGCTGACACACTGTCAAAGAATTCCAACAGAAAAAAAATGGATTGCAACATGAACAAATGTGATATTTAAGGAAGGTGAGTTACTTTACATGTAAACTTTGGCTCAAATTCTTTAACAAACTTTAATTTTTAACATCATCAACTCAGTTGTTGTAACATGGATGACATTGGGAAGTTCCCTTCACAATCTACAGAGAGTCACATGATTGTATTTGGCTACAAGTACATGCAAGTTCATGATCAACAAATATTTTCTTCATTACCCAAGAGTTAAAATAATATTGACGCAGTGACTGCAATATTTCTGAAAACTAACACATTAATTTTGTTTACCTTTTCAATTTGCTTGGCTGTCAAAGAATTCTCATCAGCACTTGCTCTGACAATTTGCTGTATGTTAAATAAAAGGTAAGTAGTAGTAAGTATTAGTAGATTACTAGACAGTTACTGACAATTAATACACTTTGCAGAGCTAAGAAGTAAAATGACATAAACAAAACTATAAATCATGTGACAAGGACAACACACACGCTGTTGTTCTGGGGCCAGTTCCTGAAAGGATGAATAAATTATACCAGGCATAACCATTATTCCAGGGATAAATCTGCTATTCTAGGAATAACTATACCAGGAATAAAAATGAGCTCCCGGAAGCACTATTTATCCTTGGAATAGCTAATCCAGGGATAAGTTTGCTACTTAGGCCGGAAAAAAAATGCGTTACTTCCGATTCCCACCAAATTTGGACAGTGCTATGATCTCTTCATTAGCCAATTACAGATCGAGTTTCAGCTTTTTTCGTCATATCCCCCTCTCAGGAGAGCTTTGTCAAGTTAGCTAATCAGTATGCAAAATACCGAAGTGGCGGCTGCCAACGGGTTTATTTGCTCAAAATTGGGGCCAAATCTTTTGGAGGTGGAAGTCAGGACATTTGTAAGTAAATAGAAAGTAATTTGGGACCACTTTCTGGCTTTTAGGGCTCTAATTTAAAGAAGAAAGCTTCTTTTTAATTTGTACATGATGGTCCTTTTCATGGTTACAAAATCTGCAAAATGAATTATCGGTTCTTCACACTGTCTCGTCTGTTTCTTGTTTCATTCTCTTCTGTAGCCCGTCGAGGTTATTTTTTCATCTAAATCACTTAAGAAAAGTTTGAAAAAGATGTTCCCATTCAATTTTCAGCTCTCTGGCAATAATTCTAGCTTTTTTTGACCGAAATGTCTGCTTGTGTAATGCCTGTGTTTTTCGTTGGCGACTGTTTGGTCCTTTGTTGAGTCAACAAGGTCAAGTGGGGTCACAAATAAAATTCTAACTCTGGTTTGTCCGATTGCGCTGAAATTTTAACACGATGAAGGTGGATTCTTAAGGAACAGATTTTTCCTTTGCCGATGTGTGGTAGCTAAGTCGGGGTTTTGAAGAGAGTTTTAGAAAAGCATGGGTTCAGCAAGGTATTTGTTGATACTGAAGGAAAAAATATCTGGGAAAAGCAGTCTCTTTGACGATTCAGACGAATATAAATTTATATAATTATGTTCCGAGCTGAATTTCCAGAAAAAATAAACTATTTTTGTCGAGCGCTAGGTTTTTTTTCCCCCGCGAAAACGGTGCTGGAAATGAGTTAATTATTCATCTATGGTCAGCCATCTTGTTTTTGCAGATTTATGCCTGGAATAGCGATTTATTACTACCTCGCAAGGTGTAATAAATTTGTCCCAGATTTATTATCTGAATAGCGCTATTCCTTCTTTCAAGAACAGAATTTATTCCGGGGATAAAGTTTTCCCGGAAATAAGGCACATCAAGAGAAAATGAGGGACAGAGAGGGAGAATCCTAGTCCAGGCTTTGGGATATGTCATTTCCACTAAAGTTATTTATTGACGGCCTCTCAAACGGAAGTCTGTTTTCCGAGGCGTCCACATTAAGACCAATCTCGGTCTGATGTTTTTAGTGAAAGCAAAAAATGGCCGACAGCGTGGGGATACAGTTTGTTGATGAAAGCAAGCATTAAAATGAAGGAAAATGGTATATTTGCATCGACAACTCACGCGGTCAGCCATTATCATTGAAATTTCCCCATCACTGTCAACCTGAGATCAAGGCTGCACGCTGCGCGGACATCTAGGGAAACAGATTTCCGTTTCCGTCCAAAACTACAAATAACTTAAGAGAAATCGACTTGTCCCAGTCGACGACCTCAATGTCCCCCTCTGTCCCTCATTTTCTCTTGGGCACATTTATCCCTGGAATAGAGTTATTCCTCCTTTCAGGAACCGGCCCCTGATGTCTACATGTACAACTCAATTCAATAAAAATATAATTATTATTAATAGATTTAGCTATGACTGGAGAGAAAGTCAATACGACCTAAGAGGGCACAAGAAGGCTACTGCTCCATGATTTTCAACACATTTCATGGAAGACTACATACGTTTTAGAGGCGCCATACTGTGAAACTTTGTTTCTGACTCTAAATGAATCTCATGTAATTTTAAACAGTTTCTCAGAAAAGTGAAACTGGACCCATCATTAAGGGAACTTAATTTCAACAGTTAATCTGACTGTTCAGTCATTGCCTAAGAAGAAGATGTGGGATTTTATACTTTAAATTCCTGATTTTTTCAGATACAAATTTTTTATATATTTTCATGTAGGTACGTTCCCTAGTGTTAATTATTTACACTATATGATATTTAAAAAAACACAAGTAATTTGTTTAACTATCTAGATAGTTATTCACTCACCTTTCTTGGAATAGGCAAAATTTAGACCCCACTATCAGACTTGATATTTATAAAATATGTTTCTCAAAGTTAAAACAATCCTTTACCTTGTAGGTAAAATCGCTGCTGATTTTCTTTTGTAGGGCTCCTGAAATTCGCATCCAGATCTACAAGAGCGATTAGACAATCATAAATTCAAATTATATAATAATATTTAGGAAATACCTCTAAAATGACCAATTAAACAAAAGGGCAAAAGCACAAGTGTGTAAAACAAATTAATTCATTTTGACGTCAACCTTCAGCACAGCAAGTTTAATTATCTCAAACTGAGTCAGTACTTACTGGAGCTCTCATGCTGTGAGGAATTCCAAGGTAAACAAGCTCTCTCAACTTGTCTGAATGAGGGAAGCTTGGAGACACCTGAGAAAAGTTCATTATTACAATCATGTAAAAATTTTCATAATCAGGGAAAACATAAAAAGTATGTGTGTTCATAGCATTCTGCTGCACTAATCACAGATTTATTTGCATGCCATTGGGCTTATTGCTGACATCCATATGAAAATGAATTTTGCTTAACACTTTTCCATTTTTTTCATCTTTGTTGTTATTTTTTGGTAGAGAATAAACAAATAATTGTAATTATTTCTGCTACTGCCTAGCGCTGCCTAGTATCATGTTTTAATACAAATCTCGACCTCTCTAGCAAATACATGTAATATTAAAGAGTTGTTTTCCCATGATTGTCATAAATTTAAGCAAAACCGATTGCAGAAGCAATCACTCTGGGGTAGACTAAGGCTACAGGTATGAAACTTCACAGACCTTGTCCCAAGTCATATCGCCAACATCTTGATTCTGTGTGAACTCTAAGAAAGCTGTCCATTTTAGCCTCAGGCCTTCATCCTCACTAGTGACAAAGCTACCAGGATCAGGGTCTTTGTGCTCAAATTCTGAATCTGCAATAAAGTTTGATAGAGAGCATACGTCTCAAAACAGTTCTAATCATCAGCGCTCCAAGCTGTGACCATTTTGGTCGCCATAGCGAGAAGAAAAAATACTTGTCGACTAAAATTCTGGCGAAAGTTGCCAATTGGCGACCTACAGATTTAAAGAGAAACTTGCTTGAAAAATTATCAAAAATACCTGACGAATTTAATCAATAGTACAAGTGGCGGCATCACCTGTCTTTCTCTTTTACCCTCTCGTCGTTCAGAAAGTCGAATGTGTAAACTTAAGATGAGCTGTGGCTATCCGCGGGCCAGCCCGACTGTAATATGTATTTTTAATTAGTAATAAAATGATGATGATGATGATGATGAATTTGATCTCTTCGAAGGGGTTTTGCGCACCATTGGCAATGTTACGAGGTCTCAGCAGCTTTGTAATGTTGAAATAAATCGTTTTTGCTACTAGACAGTCTCTTCTTTCTCTTTCTCTTACTGTTAGTAGCAAAGCGAAGTGTTGAAAACGTGCCGTTTGGCACATTAGCCCCTCGTGTAATATGTCATTAAGTGTCCTCCACTTCCAAGTTTTATTTTGGCGACTGAATTTCTTTTTATGGCAACCAATTTACAATATTGAAGGTCGCCAAAAGGCGATTTTTTGAAAAAGTGAGCTTGGAGCGCTGCTCATTGCTCACTCTCTTCAAAATTAAAAAAAAAAAAAAAACAGAACATGACCATGCAACAGAACATAAAATTAAAAAAACATTTTAAGAGGCGTGTTCAATATCTGAATTGTATCTCTTTTTTTGGCCAAAAGCATACAGTAAACTTTCGAAATCAGCCCCCATGACATCATTCAGTAGTTGCAGATTACACTACAATAATCATGTCAACGACACTCAAGGTCACAGGCAATCATGTCTTGTATGACAAAACAGAAACAGAACTTCCAAGTTTTTTCATTCAATGTACTGTATAATGAAAAAGTTAGATTTGGTCTTCATGATACATATCCAGAATAATCAAGGTCTCAGTGAGGGTCTGGCTTCAGCTGATAAGCCCTACCTCGATCTTAATTATTCAGGATATCATAAAAACCTCACATGTATGTACCTCCATCAACCATAAAGCCAAATTCATCATAATGTCCAGTTGGGCGATCCCCTGCATCTTCTGTCTGAGGATTTAAATTATATTTAATAGATTAAAATGAAATTTATTATAACCATTACTAACAGTGGACCTCAAATGACTGCACACATTTGCAAACTTCATTGTGCAGTTAACAGTTTTACTGCAGGCCAGGTTGGTATCATATTTCCTAACAAACTTCACAATACACATTACAGTGAAGCAATCTGAACTTGGAAAAAGAGGCTGTATCATGTGGAAAAAGAGGCTGTATCATAGATACATCTCTAAATTGAAAATAAAAAGATCAATGCGGCACCACATAAGAGTTTATTACAGAAAATGACATTTCAGGAGCACAACTTGAACTCAAATTTCTTAGTTTGTCGACTTCGCGTGGTTTTTGATTGAGTATGCATCATTATAAAACCCAAACAAAGTAATTACTCTAGCCATTCACAAAGAACAGACAATGATCCAATAAATAAATGTAGCTGACACAAAGTGTACAGTAGCAAAACATGCATAGGTGAGTCATGAGTGGCTTTGGTTTCACTTCTGATTGGATGACAAAGCAGTGCCAGTTGTATATAACATGGTGAAGCAAAGCTAACTTTCAAAAGTCAACTGAAACCCATTCCATGGCTTAACTATTAACTAAATACATGTAGCTAGTATTAGTAACAGTTACTGGTTATTATTATACATCAGATTCACTATGAAATATCTGATTGGTTGAGGGCATTCAATCAATTCAAAATAGCTTGTGAACTTGACATGATAAATACAATATCTGCTGCAGATATTGCATTTATCATGTCAACTTCAATGTCTGCTTGGTTACTAAGCCCCTTGGGGTGTTCTCCTCAGAACCAAAATGGCTGAATGCTTCGCTTCTGTTTCTGACGATGAATTATGTGAAAAATGATGTATAATAAAACAATTACTGAATTTGGTTTTCGCATGATATCATGAATTATCAAAACCTCGTGTCTGTTATCTGCCTCAGCCTTCGGCTTCGGCTCAGCTTCGGCTCAGCCTTCGCCTTCTGTTATCTGCCTCAGCCTTCGGCTTCGGCAGATAACACAGACCTCGGTTATGATAATTCATGATATCATGCTCACCCTCATCCAATAATTGTTTATTGTTTTCCATCCCCACCAGTGGACAAAAACAATTTGCTACAGACTAAAATGATTTGAAGCTTGAAGGGCTACTTAGATACAGCTGTCACATCTAGTTTACATTGTTTTATATATGCACCTGCTGAATTCTTGAAAGGATATCCTGTGGCCACATGCTGGGTGTGAGGGCAGAGAAGGGACCACCAATAGCTGGTACAAAGGAACCAGTAACCGGAGTACCTCCACTAGCAACATGGATAGAGGAGTCATCCCATGCAAGGGTGTTGTCATGGCCAGCATCGTCATCTTCATCTTCACTGAGGGTGGGAGCTACACATGATAAGCCAAATCATAAATAATAATATTATTAAATAAAATAAGTCTTTTTTTAATTGATAATCAAAATTCAAAATATTAAGCAACAAATTAATGATTGTAATATTACAGTGTAACAAATACATATACCCTGTACTATTTTCTGGTATGAACTCTAAGAGTCAGTACATTCAGATTTAAAATTTGGTTGTTTAACCCAAAGAATAAGACCTTTGAATGTGTTAAATTCTTGTTTGCCTTATTGCCACTCTCTTTTTGGTACCCACAGTGCATAAAATAATACTATGTTCCACTCCATAAAATAACACCATGTTAGAAAATTGAAAATTGAAAAGCCACAGGGCTATAATAACTTGTCACAGCAAATACAATGCATGTAATTTACAAGATACTACCGTAACAATACATACAAAGCAAATTGCTCATGCATATTTCACAACTCCCTTTGCAATTTGCCACACAGATCTCAGCTTTAATAGCAGATCTCCAAGCAATAAGCCCAAGCCAACTTGGACAAAAGCTGAATATACATTGACCAGCCATGGCTGAATAATACAGACCATCTTTTCAGAAGAATTAACAACTAAAGATTCCAAGGATCGAACATGCGAATTCTCACTGGCAAATTTAATTTTTTGTCACAGCTTGTTTTCCCTTGCAGTGGAAAGGTAAATAAAATCATGCAAGGATTTAGTTAATTTATTTTAGCTGGGAAGAAATTGATCACAGTTGATATAAAATCGGTGATGTGGCAATACCTGGGACAGAAGCGTTGTTTAAACAGAACACAATGTTTCTCAGCAGCTGTCTCCTGCCTAACAAGATGTGCTTTTGTTTCCTGAGTTTTTTAACCATCATCTACAAACACTTTGTAGACTCAGTTTGTGTGAACACAGCGATATATTCTAAAGCATACTTCACTAGAAAGGAAAGAGGGCCCAGCAACATCCTCAAGGGCTACCAAACCAGGTGTCACCTGATCTACTTCCAAGTCACCTGAATATTGATTCCAATGGAAATTTCATTAACATAATCATGGAGACTTTTATGAAAATATAACTTGTAACCATGGATACCACAAAAGCCAGGGAGGAATGTAGCATACATTATAATCTATTGCTACACTGTATATTCCCCAACAAAGAAAAAAACAATATGATCCTCAGATATGATTTCACTGCTTTTCAGCAGGTGCTGTATAATTCATTTCGTTTATGAAATAGATAGAGACATGTACAAGCAAGCAAGAAAAAACTTTTATTTGTGGTCACAAATCAATTAGTTCTTTCCATGTGGTACTCTGTTATCTTTGTCTAGACTCTGTTAATGTTACATGTACTTATGGAGCCCTAAGAAAATTCCACCAATGGCCTTCATTTAATCTTAAACCATTTTCAAATCAGCACGGATTTTTCATGTTAAGTGTGGTAACTTCCACACTCTGTTTTAGAAAGCAAAGACATATATATTTTTACGATAACTGCAGAAATTCACGCAGGCTCATTAGCTAATTTTTATTGTCAATATGCGGAGAGACACATGAATTTGAAATTCATGCGACGCGTCAGCGAGCGAGAGCGGGAAATTCAACAATTTGTTATGATAATCGTAAAAAACAAATTGATGTCAGTTTTTAATGCATCTGTCCTGTTATTGACAATGAATTTCATCATAACATTGTCAAAGTAGTCTGCGCAACCACTCGGCTATCGCCTCGTAAATCCACAGCTACTCTGACAATAACAGGTCAGACATATAAAAAACTGACAACAATTTGTTAAATATACATGTACATCTTCCGAGTTTTGGATGCACACTCACACTGTTGATTTACACCATGCAGATAACTTTTCAGTTCCTTCTTTTAGAACAAGAACTTGAAGCATTTACACAATGTTCTTTTAATTATATAGACATCCGGATAACAGCATTTGTGATGTACTTTTTAAAGATTAAAAAAAATTTTCAAATATTTTTCGAAGGTCACCTGAACATCACCAAACATTTTTCGAAAATTTACAAAGATTACAGATTATCAAAGATTGCCAAAGGCTTTAGGGGAAGACCTGAAGATGTTTTAGTCATACAACAATGAATTTAAGTGCAATTAATATTTTAAGAGACAAACTTGACGGTGAAATCATCAACAGTTTCACTAGTGAGGATATGGAAAATACGCCACTCCAGTCCTGGATCTGGTTTCATATGAATTTTACTAGTGGTGTATTTTCTCGTAAAACAATTATCATGTCACTCTATATTTTATAAACTCGCTTCATTAATGAACCGCACCTTGATTTCTGATGTTAAGTGGGCACATAATGCGAGTTGATAAAAACCTTACTTAATACTTTCCCTTCTGCACTGGAAATGATGATGATGCTGATGATGAGGACGACAAAAATGATAACTGTCACTGATAACTTATGAAAACAATTTAATACAAGAGTGGGCAAAAGACTGACAACCAAGATTGAATTCCCATCACTTCCTACCATCACATCCTCACTAAATCCAGTT
>Ga0126343_10001872_pt1 | contig 10348 bp, 5 predicted proteins | sample Cyp2metagenome_FD_92531 | JGI IMG/M metagenome (GOLD analysis project Ga0126343, IMG submission 92531) | Coral microbial communities from Lord Howe Island, Old Settlement Bay, Australia - Cyphastrea 2 metagenome | ecosystem: Host-associated > Invertebrates > Cnidaria > Coral ... | reverse complement strand
TGTATTCTGCTTCTTTGTACGTGATTTCACAAAAGACCAAAATCGTTTCGGGTTGGTGTTTAAAGAAGCTGTGAGGTCTTTGACATATGCAAAATAGGCTTTGTTTAAATTGGCTTTCACCAAGTTGCTAAATTTTTTATAGGTGTGGTGTACTTGACCAAGCGTGCCGCATTTTTCGAAGTATGTCACACTTTCCAAAATGGGACCCCTTTTTCCAAGTGGGGCGCAATCTTAGAAATGTTCCACACCTTTCCAAGTATCACCCATTTTTCTAAGTGTACCGTATTTTTTTCAAGTGTGCCGCATTTTTTCAAGTGGGGCGCACTTTTACAAGTGTGGTGCATGTTTCGAAGTGTGACGCATTTTTGCAAGTGAGTCGCATTTTCACAAATGTGCCGCATTTTGTGGCGCACTTTTCCAAGTGTGCTTCATTTCTGCAAGTGTAATGCATTTTTCCAAATCTGGCGCAGTTTTCCTATTGTGCCTTACTTTTCCAAGTGTGCCCACTTTTCCTAGCGGGGCGCACTTGTCGAAGTGTGTTGCACTTTTCCCAGAGTTCCACGACTTTTTCAAGTGTGCCTCATTTTCCCAAGTTCTGGCCACCTTTCCAATCAAGTATGCGGCACTTTTCCAAATGTGGCGCACTTTTCTAAGAGTGCTGCAATCTTCCAAGTGTGCCGCAATTTTCCAAGTGTATCGCACTTTTCCAAGTGTAGTGCAGTGTACGGCATTTTTCCATGCGTGGCGCACATTTCGTGTGCCACAAATGCCACACCGTGTACGCATTTTTCTACGTGTGTCGCACTTTTTCAAGAGTGCTGCACTTTTCCAAGTGTGCCGCAATTTTCGGAGTATGCTACCCTTTCCAAAGTGGGACCCATTTATCCAAGTGTGGCGCCCTTTTTTAAGTGGGGTGCACTTTTTCAAGTGTGCCACACTTTTCCAAATGTTTCGTATTTTTACAAGTGAGCTGCATTTTTGCAAATGTTCCCCATTTTTCCAAGTGTGCCACACTTTTCTAATTGTGGCGCACTCGTCCAAGTGTGGCGCACTCGTCCAAGTGTGGCGCACTTGTCGAAGTGTGCCGTACTTTTCTAAGTGTGCCACATTTTCTGAGTGTGGGAGACTTTTTCAAGCTTGCCGCATTTTCCCAAGTGTGACGCACTTTCAAAGTGTGCCGCATTTTCTAAGTGTGGGACACTGCAGTTAACAATGTGTTTGCCCGTTTCAAAGTTTGTTAAGGGCCCTTCTTCTGTAATGCACGTTTCTCTTGCGATCCTCCACTTCAAAATGGATTTCTAGCAAAGGAAAACGGTACATTGTGCTCTTGCGTAAGGAACGGTGTATTAGCGACGAAGAGAGACCTTTCGCACGCCCAAGCGGATTTGGAAAATTACTTTCGGTTTTTTTATCGTATTCTTTTTAAGAATAACGCTAAAAAGGCCAAATAATAAATAACTTATTAACCTCGTCCTTTCAGTCATTTCAGGGAAATCTGAGACCTCGGCCTTGATGTATTGTCCTCGCTATCGCTCGGTAAGGCCTCGGTCTGAGATTTCCTTGTAATGACCGTACTCTCGGTTAATAAGTGGTATATATTTGATAGTTGTAGTTAAGTGTTCCCTATTAGCAGTGGGGATTCTCCACTATTAGACGAAATTGACACGGTAATAAAGTCATTATTATCATTATCACTATTATTATCATTATCATTGAACTACAACAGCATTCCACATTTGAATTATCGTAACTCTAGGCGTCGTAACAACGTCGAAACGTCGCAATTTAAAGGATACACGCAGCGCAGATTACGAGGACTTCGCTCGAAGTGCACTGATTTTAAACACCAAAGGCGCATTCGTGATTGATGTCCAAAACTGTCAAACTAAAATGCAATCAAACAACCTAGTCTAATTGACACTAAAGACGAAAAATAAAATAACCATCACATAACACGAATACTTATTGACTCACAGAAGCGCGTGGAAATCTACTGATACAACAATTGACCAAGAAATGAAATGACAAGGAAATAATTACACGCTTACCGATTGTCCTCTCTGCAACGCCTGAATACACGCAAGTCGCAAGATAAACGTAACGCAGTAACCTTCGCAATGAACTATCTTGTCAGTAAGAGACTATCGCAGAACGACAACGCACGACGTGTGATATTGAACAAATTGACTTCAGTTTTTTATGCGTCTGTCCTGTTATTGATCATAAATTTCGTCATCACATTGTCAAAGTAGCTGTGGATCCGCAGACTGCTTTGACAATGCGATGACGAAATTCATTGTAAATAACAGGACAGGCGCATTAAAAGCTGACATCAATTTGTTTTTTACGATGACAATTACAAAAGAATATGCCTTTCATACCAAGGATTACAATTTTTGACTCCGTGACTAATACCTACGCAAACCTTGAAATGAAAGACTATGTAAAATATCTTGGCTTAATGATTGATTCAAATCTTTCATGCAAATATCACATAGAATCTATCTGCCACAAAATCAGCAAGTCAATAGGAATTATAGCCAAGATTCGATATTGTCCCGCGTCCTGTTTTACTTTCAATTTACAACTCACTAATCGTCCCTTACTTAATCTATGGTGTTTGTGCTTGGGGAAATTGTGCCTTGACATTTCAAAGAAAGATCGTAAATTTACAAAAACGGGCCTTACGTCTTATTTATTTCAGTAAGTCTAAGGAACACACCGTACCCTTCTTTCTCAAATCGAATTTCCTTCCCCTACCTAGCCTATTTTTCAGATATTGTAGCTATTTAATGTATGTTATCAACAGACAGACAGCACCATTTTAAAACAAGTCAGATTCATAACTACAGAACAAGATCTAGATCTGTCTCTAGCGAGTCGTTTTACGTTAAGTTCTCAAGAACCGATAAAATGTACGCCTTTTTCTCGAGAATCGGCGCCCAAATTTGGAACTCGATTCCTTATTCGATTAAACCACTTAAACGTTCGTCCTTTCGTAAAAGGATACAGGAATTATTACTAAATTTCTTGCGGTCTGAAGGCGATTATGGGAAGTCTCCCGTCTTATTAGGTTATTGCATACTTTAGGTTAGCCTCTTTTCGTAATGTTAATATATTTGTTTTTGTGGTGTTTTCTCTGTTATTTAGTCCATCTATAGATAAACTTTGTATTTGTAAAATGTCTTTAGATCTTCCCGCCTCGATTAGTTTTTAAGCTATTCGCGGGGGGAAACTATTGTAATCACTTATATTTCTAATCAATAAAATTTTGTTGTTGTTGTTAACAATATATATATATTACCTGTGACAAAACTGTTAACCAAGAAAGTCTCAAGATATCTTGTCAAGACTTTTTTGTCTTGTCTTATGGCTTACAAGTTATATCAACCTACAGTTCTTATAAAAATACCTTTTTCCGCCTTAAATATCTTTTGTAATACTCACTAAATATATTGTTATCTTTCTTAACCTATTAGAACAATGGTAATTGATTTCCGAAAGGAAAATAGATTTATCTTAGCCGTAAAAAAGCCAAAATATCAACCGTAAGCCGTAAAAGCCTCCGCCCGGTTGAGACACTAGCTGTTATGGAATTGCTCCGTATTTATTCACAACCCACTGGCTTCACCACTTTCCACCAGTTGTATGGATACAGATGTTTCATAATTTCGATTCCATTCCTTGGAACAGAGATATTGAAAAACCCGAACTTGACTTTGGGCAGCGGTGGCTCCACCAAGCTCGAAGGAAAAGAATGATACAGTCTGTAATTAATTGGCATCAACTTTGACTCTATACCAGGCCTACTCATGATTCCATTATAATCATAATATACAAACAGATCCACCTTGGGCCAACTCTGACCTTTTTCAGATATAACAATCAATGAACTCTGCCATAATCTGCTTTCAACTGACAGTCCAAGCACTGTGAGCAAAGCTTGAAATTCCCCAAACGATATTTGACTAAATGGGCCTTCACCATTTATTGCAAGATCGACATCGTCGTCCCATGGGAGGGGACCCTCTATGCCTCTTAGAGGCCCCCATATGGAACCGTACATCAACCAGCAATCGATGCCCATGTGTTCCAAAATGGTATGTACTTTGTAAGTTAGCTGCACTATGCTGTCCAAATCGTCCTCGGAATTCTTGCATTTCGCAGATGGACCCCAAGGTTTATTACCAGTGTAACGTCCTGGAGTAATGAGGTTTATTTCAAGGAACACCAAACTTATAATGCATAGTACACCAATTTTGAGACAGTTGCGGCCACGTCGTCTCGAAGAACATAAATTTCTCCTGAGTAACACTGAAAGGTTCACTAAATAGAGTCTCAGCTTTGATTCTGCCATGCAGCCTCGGCGAACAATAGCTAGAAAAATGGAAAAAGAAACGCAAAAACAGCTTGAATGTGTCACGGAACAGTAGTTAGAATTCGTAATACATTTCGTAAACAGAATCAGTTGGAAACATCAGGGACCCAGAGCTGCTTTGAACGCACCAAGATAACGGCACGGCACATCTAGCTTTGGGCACTTAACCCAAACCATTTACACACTCCAAAATATAAATCAAAGGCTAATTAGAGCAACCTCATGCATGGCATGAATTGGTGGCACCCTTAACTTGATAGATAAGTAACCTGCGATTTAGCGTTCTTTGCAAAGTTACCTTTGATCGTTGGCTACACGTGCCGGCACAATTATTATGTTTGTAGGTGTATTCATGGCAAAAAATTTTCGTAAATTTTGAATCTCTGAACAATTAGTTAAGATATAGGCAAACGTGTGCAGTGTCCAACGTTGAGGGGTGGCAATGTGGCAGAAAAGTATCAATGGCGTTTTTAATTACAGGGTTGCTTGGGCAACTGATAAGTTTTAGATGTGGAACTCATCACAAGGATTGATACTTTAATGTAGTCAAATTTGGACTGTTTTCTTGGAAAATTGACTAGAGAGGGAGTTTTAGTTCTCCTGTTGGGCACGGTTCCACCGCTTTTGTATCAGCACAAGTGCAAAGTGTGTCGTCCTCGACGATTCAAAGGCGAAACGGATCAAAATCTGAACGAATTCGAGACTGTTGTAATCGAACATCTACGATGGGTTAAGACTTTCGTTGGACATTTCGTTGGACAATATGATATTTTTACATGTGAAAATATCAAGTTGTTGTCACAAGTCTTAAGATTGCCATTGCTGTAGCTACATAATCGCTTAAAAAGTACTCAGAGGTGGTGTTGTATGATCGAAACATCATCGGTACCTACTCGAAAATTTTCGGCTACCTTCATCAATCTTCGGCAATCTTCGGCAATCTTCGGAAAATTTTCGGAAAATGTTCGGAGACGTTCGCCAAGCCTTCGGAACAATTTTGGAAAATCTTCGGAAATCTTCGGAAACTGCTTGGAAATCTTCGGAAAGTCGTCAAAAACATTGTTATTAGTATTTTTATATAATGAACAGAATAATACATGGACAGTTGGAGATATGGAATTTATCTTCTCGTGTTCACATTCGATATCTCACTCGTTCGCTGCGCTCACTCGTTCGATATCGATGTAAACACTCTAAGATAAATTCCATATCTCCGCGCGCCCATGTATTCTTCTCTATATCTTATATCTTGAATATCAGTCTTATTAACTCAGTGCCCCATCCGGTCTCTGTGTTAACATCTTGTCCGAGTCTCTCTGAGTCTCGTCACAAATTTTCATGACCATTTCCCAAGGCAAGTTACTCATAACTACCATTTCATTTCACAAGAGAGAAGTCAGGAGAAAAGACAAGAAAGCTTGGCTACTTGCAGTGAAAGCGCACGTGGTTGTCACGTGCGTTTTCAAACATAAGTTTTTCCCGAATAATCTGATCTGAACGAACCGAAACGGACGTTTCCATTTGACTTCTGACCGAAATTTCCGGAAACTTTGACATAAGGGAAAGCACCTAATGATTTCATTCTCCAGCGTGCCGCCATTTTCGAAGAGACTGTGCAGGGTCGAACAAACTTCGCCGGGTCTGGATTTACCACGAAACGACCTGTGGAACAGACGTTTGCGCGAACCTACAGCAGTACGGCTTATCAGTATCATCACGACACTATTGGTCTTTAAATAAACCAAGTTTCAGGAATCATGAATTCTACTCAAATACCTAACAAAGTAGAAATATTCGCGTGACCTGGAAGTCAGCCACGTCACAAAGTAGACGTTTGGGAAAAATGCACTTAAAGTTTCGTACAGATGGATTAAGTATTAAACAAGCCAAGAACTGCAGGGAGAGAGTGGGATTGCCGATTAGATCTCAGAAAGGCTGCAATGGTTGCTCTATTTGGTAAAAAGATACCGCAGATATGGAAATAATCACTTTTCATAAAGGAAATAAATGAGCCTGTGATGGTAATTCAGGCAAAGTTTTTCACAAGTAATTCTACCAATCGAGTTGGGCATGTCTTTAAAGCTGTTCTACAAAGTTACATTCGTATGTATTAAATTAATCTATATTTTGGTCATGTTCTTGCTGCAGAAACAGCCGTTACTATGGCCGCTGTGTACTTTCCTTAAATTTCGCACTTACCTTGAGGCAAATTCGGTAAGATCTTAGGTTTCAAATTGTTTTAATTTGCATGACAAGTGAAGTGTTTAAGAGTCTTAAATCTTTTGTTTTAAAAAAACTGCCTTTTTCTTGAGCATCACCATATTTTGGTGTATCAAACCACCTCAACTACTTTTCAGTTCGTGACAGTATACATGGTATATGTGAAGCTGGCCGATGCTTCCTAAATTACAAGTAAAAATCTATTTCCGATGCGAATTGTGGAAAGGTTTGTCCGCATTGTAGTTCGTATTTGTCTAATTGTATTCGATTTATTTGTAAATGTGCCTTTAGAAAGGTGACCCACGGTCCTTCAAAGGCCATGGGTCTCGAAAAATTTCCGTCGAATTTCACGCTACGGGTCTCGCAGTTTCGTATTTTGAGCGTCTCGCAGTCTCGATTTTGTTAAACAAGATGGAGAAGGTCTCGAAGTCCGATCTGTTTGTTTTTATAAATGACCTTCGTGCATACTATGGTGGCCTAGAGCTGCCATGAGGATTTTCGGTGTTTTTTCATCTTTTTCCTTTTATAATATATTTCAATATACTTATTTAGTTTATTTTATTTCTTTTATTTCATTTCATTCGTATCATTGTATTTTGTTTCATTTTCAAATATAATTTATTGAAGAAGTAAAACGAAATCAAAGAAAAACAGCTTGTCTGAAATTTGATTTAATTCAAAATAAAATCAAATGAAAACAAATGAAAATAAAAGCAAATGAAATTTTATCACGGTGGCCTAAAAACTGCCATAGACCAAGATGCTTTCAGAGTACATTTTACTTCCTTGGATTTTACTTCGGTCAGAAGTCAAATGGAAACGTCGGTTTCGGTTCATTCAGATCAGAATATTCGGGAAAAATTTATGTTTGAAAACGTCTTGCACGAGCATTTAAAACACTTTGAAGTCTGGCTATCGCCTTTTGATGAGCGAAAGAAGAACTAGTCTCGCTTTCTCGCAAATTATCGCATATAAAAAGTATATAAATTACTACAAATAAAGTAAGGTAAAGTGGGCCGTGATAATCTAATCGGCTCGTCTCGCGTGTCGCGGGTAAATTGTCGCGTGTCGCGGGTAAATTGGCGCGGGTCGCGGGTAAATTGTCGCGGGTCCGAAAAATTGAATTTTCATTGTTTCCTCTTTTTCCAAAAACAAATAGAAAGGATCTCTGCGAAGACGACAATATAGCTGAGCTTCTCAAGAACACTGATGATGCGTCTTTGAATATGAATAGCCTCTTTTATCTTAAGCTGGAAGCTCGTAGAGGCGTGATCTATTATATGGAAACAGTCTACTGAACACAAGGTGCGACAATGTTCAAAATTCTGAAGATTTTTGAAAACATGAGAGGCCTTATACTGAATAAGTGCTCACGCACACGTGTGGAAAAATGCCGGGTTGTTTCGCCGACATAACAGGCATAACAGCCCGCACAAGCAAACTTAAAACCACACGCGAACGAAACCCGCCAGGGATAGCCGGGGTCTTTCACGCCAAACATGGAGGAAAAAACTAGTTTGATATCTAAATCATTGCAATAGCGCTTGATAAAGTGACGAATCTTTTTCTGAGTGACGACAGAAAAATTGCATATGTATAGGGTAGCTTAAAGTAAAATATAGGTGAAGTGGGAGGGGAACCCCGGGGACATTGATTACTAAAAACTTACTGAGGACTTACTTTTCAAGCTATTGTTCTTATTTTGGGAAAAGTAGAAAACAATAAAAGTTCAATTTTTCGGACCCGCGACAATTTACCCGCGAAACGCGACACGCGCCGATTAGATTATTCCCCATGGGCCGTGCTGTTCAAAGCCGGAAGGCCGACTAAGGCCGAAAATTTAAGGTGGCTCAGAAACCTACCCACAGAATTTGTCTAAACTTTGCCAACAAATTGCCTCTTCTCATGCTTATCAAGAGTTGATAGTATAAAAAAATTTCACCGTGCCGTTGTTTTGAATTTTAAGCCCCTAACGCTGTAATTAGAGGTGTTTTTAGCAGGTCATACTGTTGCTATGGTAACCTTTTGTGTCACGAAAATGATAACAACAGTCGGGCAGTGTTTTGATACCATGATTGTAGCGTCAAGTGATAAGGAGTGGTAATAATGACCCATCAAAATATAAATGCTGAAAACTGTTTTGAGCCAGCTCAAGTTAACCCAGGGTTAGCAAGAATTTTGATTTGTGTTCTGACACACTTCGGCGTGGTTTCCTGTTTTTACTGTCTGTCGTTGAGTTTTGAGCTTGACTAAGCTCAAACTACACAAAACGTAAGCAATAAAAATATTATTATGCAAGAAAAATTATATACTTCGGTTAACTTTTAATCCTAGGTTAGCGTTGACCGACTTTCGAAAAACCGGCCATGAACTCGGATAAAAGGGTGAAGTGGACAGAATAATCGTTTGTATACAAATGCTTATTCTCAGCTAGCCCGCAGAACGAATTTAAAGCCGGAGTTAACCTGGAATTCTTTAAAAGAATTCAAAGTTTTGCGTTTTAATTTAAGCGTAGAACATTTCCATCCAGTATATTTTGTTCAAGTTATGCATTGAAACTTATACTGGATTTACTGTATCAGATTTAACTGGTCATCATTTCTCGTGTTTTTAACTCATCAAAAATCTCTCAGCTTAGAACTGCAACCTATTTGTCTTCTTTGAAAAAATATACACATTATTCATTTTGATCAGTTCTTGTAGGAGTTATCTTTCCTCAAGTAAGGCCTGGCGTTCCCCAGCGGGTGGCAGATTTTAAAAATCAGCGAGTATCAGATTACAATACAGTTCTAGGGTACAAAAATATGTAAATTTTTAATAGTCATAAGTCTGTTTTAAAATGTATGACTTTACCGTGTTTTGAAATTAAATCTTAGCCACGTGAAAAGTTTGAAAAAATGGTGTACTTTTAGGTCAACCCCCGCCTTAATATATCACGTGTTAACGAGGGAAAAAAAATCTCTTACCGAAAATCCAAAAGATAGAACGGTCGAGTTTAGCAGTTCAAGCCATCCAATTCGCCGCAACCGAGCTAGTAAACACTGCAAGAAAAAGCACAGGGTAAATTTCTACCATGTCTGCTAAACTGAGGCAAACAGAGAACGACGATTAAATACCTTCTCACTGCCTTGGTATCGTGGCACTGCAAGCGTGCGTGAGTGAGTGAGTGAGTGAGTGATTGTGGATGAACGACTATTTAGAGACTAGCGGCAAATAGCGCTATTTGAACACTAGCGACATAACGGTCGACTTATACCAGGATGCTCACACTGCAAACAAAAGTAAAATAACGAAACCTTATATTTTTACATTGCGGCCCATTCAACTCGTAGGCTGGTATCGACAAGGGCCCTGAAAATATAAAATTAATCAAATAAACAATAAAACTCTATCTATCTGTATAGCATTATTTAAAATTATACAATACAAATCTAAGAATATAACTAAAAATACATTGTAAAACTAAGATTTACAATTCAATGTTCTAAAAAATCATGACGTAAATAAAAAGGTTTTCTTAAAAATCGATGAATAACCAGGGGGCATAATTGAAAAGTTAAAAGACGTTCTCTGAGAATTAAAATCCAGGTATCTATCAGTGTGTGTGGGCTTTCGATAGTGTTTTAACTCATCACGAGTTAAAACACAAAATAAGTATCGCCTCTACCCTTCTAAATCGGGCACTCAACCTACCGAGCACCGCTGAAGGAGTAAGGAAAGAGCTGACCCACGTTTCTAACGCGTTAAAAT
>Ga0126343_10001871_pt1 | contig 10349 bp, 14 predicted proteins | sample Cyp2metagenome_FD_92531 | JGI IMG/M metagenome (GOLD analysis project Ga0126343, IMG submission 92531) | Coral microbial communities from Lord Howe Island, Old Settlement Bay, Australia - Cyphastrea 2 metagenome | ecosystem: Host-associated > Invertebrates > Cnidaria > Coral ... | reverse complement strand
TGACCTATTCATAATACAATTTACCACTCGAAGGAATGAAACTCCGGAAGCTGCGATGAAACACTTCATGATTTACAGTAACAACTTCACTTTCGAGCGAGCGACCTAACAGCAATACCTGGTGGAACTGAATTGTAGCGTTAAGTTCCCGCGCGGAACAGTATTTGACATCTTGTCTGGTCAGTGAGCGCTATTGTTATGAAGTAAGCTGAGCCGTTTGCTTAAAAACCGCGCGTAATTACTTTCACGCCTTGTTGTTTTAACCGGAAGAGCGTCTCTGAAACTGTTTTACTCTTTTTCTCGAAACTATATTTTCAAGAAATTGGGCGCAGGCAAGGCAAGATATCAAAAGATACCAGGCAAGATATCAAAATTCGCCGACACGGTTTTTGAGACAAAGGTGTTAAAATGTCGGCGCAATGTTTGCCTCTTTCTTCAGATCACTTCCGACTGCAGGGGAACTGAATATTGCAAGCCATGTACTTTTGCAAAACGATCGCTATATTTCCAAGGCACATATCTTTTTTCTTTCAATTAATATTGTCTGGTTATCTTCATTTATTAAGCTTTCAGAAAATATATAGTTTGTCAGGGTTTTTATTAAAGTCTCGCCTTACAACTGTGCTAACGCGAAGCGGTCATTTAGGGTCGGATGCTACCTTAATACGATATCACTCACTCGCACGAAGACTCGCTCGTTCGCGATATGGTATTAAAAACCCATGAATAAAAACGATATCAGGCTCTTAAAATGTAATAATCTACATTTGTTGAGATCCCTCAGATCGATGCAGATACGAATACTAGCTGCCATCTTCCTTCTTCGCTGCTACCATTTGTGGGACCCACTCAGTTGGTTCGGACACGGGTGTGGTCACATCAATCTTAAACATCCTATAAAGTTCGATTCTAGCACGCGCGTAAATTGCAAGGAATATTCTGCGCAATGATCTGATCAAAGGGGTTAGATGACACACATATACAATGAGGGTTCTGTAACACAATTTTTGAAACACCTCCACCTCGCACTGCTTCGGTGGGGGTGTTTCAAAAATTGAGTTACAGAACGCCTCATTGTATATGTGTGTGAGGCGCCACCACGCAATATTTTGTTACAGAATTATTTTCTATTTGAAGAAATGCAGCGTCACTATAGAAAGCAATGGCCGCTGCGAATTTTTCGAGAGACGTTCTTGAACAGAACCAGACCATTACGACCGATTTGATCGACTTTGAAACAATAATTGAAACGCCGCAGCAAGAAGAGAAAAAAGCGCCACGGTTTATAAGTTAAGAATTACAACAATTTATAAATCGTGAATTTGAAAAGTACCTAGAAGAAACCCAAGGCGTGCCTTTATTAGCTCGTGAGAAAAAAAATATAACCACTGCGACTGGTTGAAAATCGGGAAGAAAGAAAGATGTGGAAAGCGCTGCAAACAATTTTATTGCAGCACCCACAGTAAATATATCAACAAAGGAGGCGAAATACCACTTCCTTGTATAACTTTTGGCGTGGGAGTAAGAAGGATTAATCAGTTATGCACTCGTTGTGAACGAGAAATATGCAATAAAAAAAGATAGAGATTAAACCTCAAGTCAACAAAACAGTTGTTGAAACAATGAGAAAGATGAACCCAACATACGCAAGCCACCAGCATACGCAAGCCACCAGCACGTTTTTGTTTGAACATCACTCACGTGTAAAATCACGTTTTTCAAACACGTGCACAGAACAATCTAGAATTTTTAAACAGGGAATAAAAGCTGTTCTATTATTTTTTTTGCTCATTTCAAAAATGGCTGCTATGCTAGCTGAACCCCGACAACTCGGAAACAGAAACTAGGAAAGAAGACGAGCAATGATCTTCAGATATTCGAAACCATAAGAAGTTAAAAAGCTGTCGATTTTGACAAAAGGTATTAAGTTTATGGCTTCGAAAAAAATTCATTTTCTGGTGAAATACATGGAAGAAAGCCGGCTTACGCCGAAACCATTAATTATGTATATCTCGGCTTACGGCGTAAGCCATTAATTATGCATATCTCGGCTTACGGCGTAAGCCATAATATTTTTAATAAAGCTAATTGAAACAATTTACAACGTCTCGTGTGATATCTCTAACCTCTCTAATAGGCTCAGGCGTAAAATATTCATCCACAAGAAAAACAAACAGGTGGAAACAGACAATCATGTCTTTGGAATATGCAAATAAAGCCGCGAATTTTCAAATGTTAATTCGAAGCGTGGGTGAGAGTATTTATTTTTTTCGAAATTCTTTTTCAACCTCGCCGCGGACATCTTTCCTTATCTTTTCAACATCTGGTCGAGATGGCTGGCGAGTGAGTTTAGCCCTAACAGCCTCTTTTAGCACATTGTGCTGCGAAAATTCAGTCATGATAAGCTGAAACTCGCCGTCAGTTATTTGATTATCAGCTAATGTTTTGGAAAGCAGCCTGTACACCGTGTCACGTTTCGCAATGGCAAGCGTCACAATCTCTTGATGTTTCTTAATTTTTGAGTCAAGCTTTTTGCTGACGATCATCAGACCCGAAGAAGCGAGAGCGAAACACCCACCGACGCCGCCAAGGGGAATTCTAGCAGGCAAACCGACAACAGACAGAGCCGAGCCAAAACTCGTGCTTGAAAATACTGCTGAAAGCCCACTCGAACACGCAGCGCTCCAGTTCACAAATTTTTTAGCTCGCTTGTATTTCTTCGCCACCGCTCGATAGTGAGAAACCTCGCCGTTAAGAGCGGCCGAAATTTCATTGAGTTTTTGCATCCTGAAATCGGGCTGCAGTTGGGGGTATAGCTCAGGAGGAGCAGTTGGCGTCCAAACATTCGCAGACGACATGGCATATGTTTGTTCAATTTAATTCTAAAACAAATTCAAGTGGCAAGCCCTTGAGATGAAACAGCCCACCGCTTTCGTCTTTGATGCTCAGAGTTATTGCATTTACATGCTGGTCTGTAGAACACTCACGCAAAGCTTCTTGCGGGAGAGAATAATAGCTTACTTTATCATAAGGCAAGCCCCTTATGTTAAATTTAGCAAAAACGTCGGACCTTTTTCCGTTAAAAACGTTTTTGGTTTTGTCAGTGAGATCACAGTGAATAAAGTAAGTGGAGGGGGTGTTGAGTTTTATGACATCAGATGTTAAATCTAATCTTGTTCCGGTGCCAAGCAAAGCAGCAAGACCGTGTGTAATTGAAACCCCTTGTTCTGTGGTTATTTTTAAAACAGAATTGAAGTTGTTTGTTTTAAACTTTATTCCAGCTTTATTTCTATCTATTTCTAAATTGGATTTTAGCTCTTTTACGGGCCCATGAAGCGTGTAATGACCACCAGGAATTGAGGCAAGTGTTTCACGACTTTGTGTTAAATTAATTTGCTCGACACGATTAAGATTATGCCAAGAATTGTACAAGCTCCACGAGATGAGTTTCATAAAATGTATTTGTGGGATAGGTTGTTCAAAGTAAACAGTCTCACCGTTGCTCTGAGCGACAATTGTAAGGACAACCATTTTATATTGGAGAAATATATCTAATACAAAAATGGGTGCGGATGCGGCTGAAGACAAAGCGTGGAATGAGTTACAACAGCAGTTTCCCCGCGCCTACAGAAGCAAGTTTGCCAGCCAAGCCAATTTTGCCAAAAACCCCACGGCAAGTGCAGAAATATTTTTCAACCACAGTTCTGGCGTATCAACAAGCGTGTTTGGCTCCGATAGGAGATATTGGAGCCCACAATTGAAGACTGCGCTCGGTTTGGACGATGTGGATGGGTTTCCCTATCAACTGTCGCCTCTGAAAACAAAAACAGCGTTGCCAATCCCTGCAGTGGATTTAACCGAAGCAGCGCCAAGCCTCAAGAAAATCTTAAATAGCCCGATAAAAATATACGTTACACCAGATTCTTCCTTCGTGGCGGAATTCAGAGAAATATTTGAACAAACAAGAATACGGCACACCTCCGCGTCAGAATAAAAACTTTGGCTAGGAGGGTTGCAAATGAACTATTGGCCGCAGCAGCTCAACTTCACGGTTTTTTGCGCAACCCAAGGCTGCGGAATATCAAGGGAAATATTTGACAGCGGCCTGACTATGCCGGAGCAAATAAGGGCCTTCTACAAATTTCACGTGTATTTCACAGTCAGGCGAATTTTGTTCCAGATGGGAGGCATTCAGAGCGTAAGCGCACTCCCCGGCGATCCGACTTTTAATCCATCAGGCAATAACTACGACGTGGCCTCATACAAAAGGATATCCACCGAGTTCCGGATTGCCCCAACGAGCGATTTCCGGTTTACAGGCAAAAAAAAACCACGGCCTAGGCAACGTATACATCGGGGTGACGGGGCATGGGGCAATGAAAACAGGAACCGCTTATCCGGGAGGCTATTATAAATTCAGTAATGAAAGGGGGAAAGCAAAAGACGAAAACCTGCTTTATTTCATTGAGCCCGACGATGTACCGCAGTATGACTGGTTTGCACCCAACAAAACAGCCGGCCTGACGCAGGCGGGCCTTGCGCATATAAATCAGTCAGTCGAGGCCTTCGTTTACTGCATCTTGGGTGCGCAGGTAAATGTAAGGAGCAGCATCATTGGAGAAGGGGGAAGAGCAAAAGAGGCACAAACTGAGTTCTTGACTCTGATGGAAGACACGATAAGTCAGCCCGACCTGGCGAAAAGCGTGCAAAGATACTAGCTCGCGGTCGATCAAGCGAAAGTCAGGCTAAACCTGGCCGTGGCCCCAATGGCGTGGCTGATGCCTGCGAACATGATAATAAACACGGCAAGCGTTGTAGGTTACAACAACAAGCTAAAACAAGCGGTCTCCGGGACGAAGCTGGGGGGTCGACAACGGGCTAAACACAGACACAAAAAAATCGGCGCTGAAGCTGATGGAAGGGGGCCCCTCAAAAATAAAACCTTCAAACAGCCACCCTTCACACCCGGTCCACAAAGCTTTAATGGCCGTTCAAGACCCGCATCCATCCAAAAAACACCAAAGCGTGTACGTTTTAATTTGCCATCAGACGAGGTGGGTCAAATCAAGGAAACTTTCAAAGAAACGGAAAAAACCGATCATCACGAAACAAACAAAACCGCAGTAATTGTTGGCGTGGTAGCAGTTGCGGCTTTACTTGTTTTGGCATCGCGTTAACGCCGCCTTTTCATGTATTTTTCAAAAACGAAAGCCACCACTGCTAAAATTAGGAGCCAGGTGTGTTCGGTGACGAAGCCGACAGCCTTGGCAGCGGTGTTGAAAAGGAAGTGTGTGACCTGGCCAATAAGCCCGGGCAGCAGAAAGCCTAGCTTAGCCCCGATTTTTTTGAGGCCGCTGGCCATTGCTTTTCCGGTTGCTTTCAAAGCTTTCGTTATCGAGCCGACAACTGCTCCAATAGTCACTCCCGCAGCAAGAAGGATAGCAGTAACAGTAACGCCGTGTTTTTTGAAAATTTCATTGATCTTTTTTCGCAGGGGCATGGCGTCTTCTCTTTCCGCGATCTGAGTCTGCAAACGCGCGAGCTCTTCGTTTCTTGCCGCAACCCGCTCTTCAGCAGCTTCTTTGTCTAATTCTGCGGCGTCATCATCATTGATAATCGCCGGATCTTCTTCATGTAGCCGTAAAAGATTGCTTTGTTGTTCTTTTAGCACATCAAAAGATCGGGTGCTATTGAATCTTCTTTCCAACAAATCTCTTTTCAGCTCCTCTTGCGAAATGCTTTCTTCTAGCTCGCCGATTTTTTGAGTTTTCTTTTGGCTATCTTTGTAATTTTTTTGAAGCTGCTTGTTTTCTTTCTGTTTGGTTTCCAAATCCTTTTTTAAATTTTTGATCACTTGTTCTTTTCTTTTAATTTCTGCTTTATCTGCTTCTGGATCGTCTTCAAGCTGTTGTTTTTCTTATTCTTCTGATTGTAAACGCCTTTTAAACTTTAGTTCTTCTTTTTCTTTGGCCTCTTTTTGTTGAAAATAGTGAGCTTGCTTCTGACGTTCTTCATTCAAGATTTTTTGCTTTTTTCTGATGTCTTCAGAAGTTTTAGCTATGACTGATTTAGCACAGGGTCCAAGGGCGTCTTTGATAAAGGTTCTGTTCCATGCTTGTTGCTGCAAGTCGCTGCCGTCTTTTAAAAAGAGAGGCGTCTCACCGCTCCTGGGGCCTTCAATAACCAGCTGAAGAGGGTTTTTAGAAGAAAATCTGATATTCAATATTTCAGTTTGGGCATGTGGGAAATGGTATTTGATAAACCGTTTTGCATTATCAATCAGGTGTTTTTTATCAATTTCGCTAAAAGGGTTTTCCTTTTCGTCAGGGATTTGTGAAATGTCAAGAGCCCCTGTTATTTTGTTTATTTTCAAATCTCTGAGACTAGCACTTAATCTAGAAAGCCTCATACTTGTTTCTTCAGTACTAGGCGTTGTTTCACCGCCGAAAGAGGTTTCAGCATAAGAAGGCAGCCCGGTCTGCTCGTGCTGCATCGTTTGCATCTCCACCTGCTCACCACGATGATAAGGGGTGGATGCCTGTCCAGGCTAAAAGGCTGGGTTGTGTTGAGCAATTCTTGGACGGCGTCGTCGTCGTAGTCGTCATTGGGTTTGTAATCTTTTAGCAGAAGTTCAGTATCATCTTGGCCTCCTTTCGCCATTTTATATTTTTTAAAACACAATTTTTTAATTGAAAATATATTTCATCAAAATACAATGGAAAAAAACTCATGGAAGCGGAGAGATGTCCGACTCACGTCTACCAACCCACAAAAGTAAGACTTTGAGCAAATAACCTTTTACAAATCGGAAGCCAACCCCGGCGAGACGCTGAACGTCTACGTGTCGAAGCTGAATGAGAACGAGGTCCTTGTGCCCGGCTCGCCGGCGCTCCGGTTCAACATCGACCTTTCTGGCGGACATGCCAACAACTTTCTCGTGAAGAACGTGTCACGGGCGCTTGTCAGCAAGATGGTAGTGAAATTCGATGGCATAGTCTTGCAAGACACGGTCGGCTATGACATCTTCAAAATATACGAAGACCTGTTCCTCTCGCAAGAACAGCGCGACAACATACTGCTCGAGGGGATCCAGAGCGAAGATCTGTGCAGGATCCGGTCTAACGCAGGAGACAAGAAAACCTCGGGCGTCGACACCGCATCAGGCTGGACCACGAGATCTTGACCGATCACGGCGTTTTCTACCCCCAGGCGCTGTACAACGACCTCTTGTTAGAAGTCACGCTGGCTGATGCCTCGCAGGTGGTCAAAGGCTCGGACCCGACGAAGTTGAAATACAAGCTGATAAACATCCAGCTTGAATACGAAATGATCCGCAGCGCGATGCTGGCCCAAGAAGCGAATAGCGAGTACTCTAACGGCAAAGAGTTTGTTTATGACCACGTGTACCATGATAAAATGATCACTTTCGAAAAGGGCTCTGACACGCAGCTGAACATAAAAGTAAACGCCCCAAGGAGGTCGATAAAAGCCATCTTACTTTTGTTCATGGAGCCGTATTCTTCTGGCGGGTGTGATTCTGAAAAATACGTCTTTCCCGACCTGACAAAAGTACAAGTCACGATCAATGGCTCGCCCAACATGCTTTACAACGAAGGCATCGTCGGCACCGACCTCTGGTCGGAGGCCAGCCGATTTTTCGTGAAAGAAAGGAATAAAACAGAGCACATGAATCTGAAACTCTACCTGGCCGGGGACAGGTTCGGGCTGCTAATTGACCTCCGCTCCATGGCCGACAGGACCATGCACGGCAGCGGAACACACCTGGTGAACAGCGCAGACGGAATCCAGCTGGAGCTTGAGAGGAAAGCCACCGGATCTGGGAAGATCAACTGCCACATCTTCGTGATCTCTGATTCTCAATTTAACATTATAGGCAACCAACTTCAAAGTGTGCAGTTTTAAAAACATGCGCGGTTTAAAATATGAACCCGCATAATATCCCTTTCAACGCGCTCATCGTTGGCCCCACCAACTCGGGCAAGACACGGTTTCTTGTGAACCAGCTCTGCAGCACTTTCCGCTGTAAGTTCGATTACGTCGTGCTCGTATGCCCGACCTTTGTCCATAACAAGACGCTTTCCCTTTTTGCAGTGAGAGACCCACGCCTGTATGTAATGATCTGCGAGCAGCACCAGGTTGAATTATTTCTGAAATTGGCCAGTTTTTCTTTCGAAGGCACCAACACCCTCATCGTCCTTGATGACTGCGCCACGTCAAAATACGTCAAAGGCCGGACGGGGGAGCTGGTCAAACTCGGCTTTTCAGCGCGGCATTCCGGCATCAGCGTGTGGGCGCTGACCCAGCAGCTTTCAAGCATCGCGAAACCTTTTCGAGAGAACGTGGCTGCGATCGTGCTGTTCTACGCGCCGTCGGCCAAAACCACGAAGGCGATCTTCGAAGAATACGCGGGCGAGCTTTCACATGACGAGCTCAGGCAAATGATTGCAAGACTCAAAGAACACAAGTTCGCACATTTGATTTTTTCACTTCGCCACCCGTTTGAAATCCAATTGAATAGAAGCAGCACTTAGGTACCAATGGACCAAAAAAAGCTCGAAGAAGCGGAGCAGATATTTGGATGGAGAAAAATGAAGCCGGGGTACCGGTGTTATGTTAGCAAATAAGCTCGGGGAATGAACAAGTGGATGAAGCCAATCACTGTCGTGACTGTAAAATTGTCAATTGGTGGGCCGTCAATCAAGTTCTATGCCCCGCTTTCACTACACCATGGGCTTGACAGCCGACCAGACACCACGGTCATTTTGTATGAAGACTTGGCTAAATCTGAATCTGGCTACCAATACCCAAAATTTAAGTACCCTTCGTAAGCGTTTGACAAATTGAATTGCGAATTTACTGAAAAAAAAAATTTTGTCATTTGAAATTAACACCAGACTTTTATAATGGCTGAACAAAACGATCCCACGTTGGCTGAAGTCATGGAAATGCTTGAAGCCTGGCCCTGATATTCCAGCTCTCCGTGAACAGCTTGCAATTCTCGTTTCCACGGGCAAATGCAAGGAAGCAAACAGCGTGAATCTGACGCACGACCAGGTGAAGCGGTTGGACGACAAAGACGTTATGAAACACTACAAAAGGTACGAGACCTACGCTGGCGCCAAAACCACTGAAACCTTGCTTGAAAGCTTTCTGTCTTTAACAACCAAAGCACTCAGCCTGGTTGTAAAAATAAAAGACGCCGACGCTCTGCAGAATGAGCTGAAAAACGATTACATAATCACGAAAGAGATGTCTGAGCTTTCTGGCGGCCTTGCGCTGAGATGCGGTCGTCTGCTCGCTGTGGCCAGCGCGTTTCTGATCACCGCAAAGCGCGTTGATTTCAGCCATGATGAAAATCATCCTTCTCGTGATGAAGTACCGCCACCGAGTAACTCAACCACCGGCACTAATTGAATATATGCGCGATCCATATACCAATGGACTTCACCCGAATTTTTCACGCGCTACATGAACTCAACCAAAGAGAAGGCCTCGACAGCTTTTAAGAGCGCGTCTTGCTCAACACCATCGCTTGAAACGCATCTCACCGCTCTGTTCTTTGACTCGATTGTCAGAGGGTCTGCTGTCCTTACCGCCAACGAAACCGTCTTCGTTGATTTCCGAGAAAAGTCTCAGGATGCGATCGGATTTTTCGAAGACAGCCAAAAACATCTGAAAAAGGCAAAGACTCCTGTCTCTGATAAAGAGGTGCTGGAAATTTTCAAAAAGAAGGAAGCCCTCTTTGATGACGTCGCGGCCAATCCCGACGATCTCCTCACTGCAAAAGATGCCTTTTATTTATTCAAAATTTGGCCGATAAAAAAAATGCAGGTGTTGCTGTGATGAGTACTGATTGCTAAGCAATCTTCAGTAATTAGTGAGAATTACCGGAAAATTACTGAGATAAATAAAATTACTAAGTAAATATACCGCCATGGCTGATTCGGAAACTCAACCACCTGTTGACTCGACACAACAAGTCACTTCAACAAACCCAGCCACAAAAATGAACAATCCAAAACGTGTTGCTGCCGGACAAGCTATCGCTGAGAAAACAAGGCAGGCCCGCGAGGCGCAGAAAAAAGCATTGGTCGAGGCTCAGGCGATGATTGCAAATCAAACCCTTCAGAAAAAGGCTGATCCGCCAGCGGCTGACCCGCCAGCAGCTGACCCTACAGCGGCTGACCCTACAGCGGCTGACACGCCAGCGGCATCTGACCTGCAAACCAAAAACGTTTTGACAACCACACAATGGCTGAGTGTCATCAGCATCATCATTTCAGTGGTGGGCATCTATTACAAACGCGAGGAGATAAAAAAGGTTTTTG
>Ga0126343_10001870_pt1 | contig 10351 bp, 4 predicted proteins | sample Cyp2metagenome_FD_92531 | JGI IMG/M metagenome (GOLD analysis project Ga0126343, IMG submission 92531) | Coral microbial communities from Lord Howe Island, Old Settlement Bay, Australia - Cyphastrea 2 metagenome | ecosystem: Host-associated > Invertebrates > Cnidaria > Coral ... | reverse complement strand
TACGAAGATGTATTTTTGTTGTGCTATGCCATTCATTACATTGTTTAAAGAGACAAGCAGAATGCTCTATGAGTAGCTCTATTAATGTCTTTCACCAGACTAATGTTAATGGAGTGTTCATTGTTTTGCATTGTTAAACATTAACAATTTTTTTCCAAAATTTATGGACCATATGAACAAAGTGACATGCAAACAGGAACAGAGTGACCTATTGTTACAATTTATGTCTAATCTATAGAACTATCTATAGTGTAGAACTACATGTACCGGTATCTCTAAAATTTCACTGACGTAGTTGAAACGAAGTATTGTTCAGCTAAAATGTTCAAGGTCCTCTAACAGTTTCGCAAGTAAACACTCTCACTTTTATTAGGGTAGATTGCCAAAGTACAGAGTGAAAAAATCCCAAAATGTTGTTTGGGGAAGTTTTGTAATTGACATTGTAAGTTGGAGCAGAAGTTCATAGAACAAAGCTTACCAGAAAACCACACACTCAGTTGAAAGCAATCCTAGGGACACAATGCACCCTGTCAACCTTGTCAAAAACACGCATGGACTGAAGAATACTCGATTGACCTTGTCGAAAACACAAACTCTAATACTTGTGAGTCCTTCATGCGATTTTACTTGTGATTGGAAGAAATTAAACACGTGAGCGACTCCTTAGCAATACAGATTAAGCACTCATGGTTATGGATTATAGTAATTTACTACTGGATTATAATAATCTATTGCTGGATTATAATTAACAATTAGACTATGAGCTCAAGATTTCTATGAGGTGGTAGTTGATGAGGCCGAAGACCGAATCAACTATTGCCTTGTAGAGTTTTAGTAGGATTCTAACCGAAATTACCATAAATAATGGTCTCTCTTTATTTTTCCATGCATCATTGAACTTTACCCTTGAACAACGTTGCACATATTGACCTGTCCTTGGCGACCTTGGCAAATTTGCAGTTGTTTATGCATGCACCCTCTTTTGCAATATTTTCGAGGTTTTGAAGCCAAGAAAGCGTTAATGTGCCTCTTTTAGTCTTCTCAGAAACTTTTAAAATTTTCTGTTTACATCTGAACTTTCTTCCAAAACTTGGAAAAACTATGAAAACATTGCACTTCGTGGACGACCGGCAGCCACTACTCTAATGGCTGATAGTATACGAGTAGCTCAGTCAATCAGATTGCAGCATTTGCATTAGTATATGAGTAGAATAGGCCAATTTCGCTATATTAAAATTCAGTCTAAACTAATAGACCTCAGTACGAGGCTCGTGGGAATAAACCCCACAAACTCTAGTTATTCCCACAAGCCTCGTACTGAGGTCTGGATTTTAATATTCGAAATTGGTCTATTCTACTAAGAATCATTAGGATTAATATTAATATTAATCCGAGTTGTCCTGTAAAGATAGCCATGAATCACGCAACCTGAGTTGTTTATTGTTAAAATTTAAACAAAATCGACCGAAAGCAGACTTAATTAGTTTTACATTTGATACTAAGGTCAAGCATGGTCAACTGCTTTGAGAAACTCAGAAAGCGACGGTCGTCCATAGCAACCAAAAATCATTAACATAACACGAAGTAACATTTTGGTCTTAAAAATCTTAAGTTATTGCCTGAAAGCTGAACATTGAATGGGGACGTCTTTTTAGAACTTTTCTTAGGAGATTTAGATGAAAAAATTACCTCGCCTACAAATAATTAATTAATTACCTCGACTACAAATAATTATTAGAGCCCTAAAGCCAGCAACTGGCCCCAAATTAGTTTCTTTATACTTACAAACAGTTAAACCTTTATGTGTGGTTTTAAGATCTACAAGATCTTCTTTTTTCATGACAATCTCATCTCGGAATATTAGTAACATAAATTAATTTCACGCTAAACCCACGCCATGCAAAGATTGTAATCAGAAACGCTGACTGCAAAGTGATGTATCACTTTCGCGTTAATAGCTATTATGACAATTATAATCTATTCCTTACCAATCCAGCCTCATCCTGTTTTCAAAAGCGCGGTTTTAAGATCGAAAGATCTTGTTGACTAATGGACCTTGTCAAAAACACTCATGGACTGATCGATACTGAAGCTTGCAGAAGAGACAAAGGACCTCGTCAAAAACAAGCATGGACTGGTGAAGACTCGAGCTTGCCGAAAAACAGTGCACCTTCTTGAAAACACGCATGAATTTAAGAACACGCGATCGACGTTGTCGAAGACAGGAGCTTGCAGAATCCACACACTCAAACGATGTGAGTCCTTCGCACGAGCGTGACCGATCGAGGATCACTCGTTGCGATTCCACATGTGATTGGTCGGAATTAACCTGACCGACTCTCCTTGACATAACAAATCACTTATTGATTAGCGATTGCATATCAACAAGTCAACAACCTTTTTTTCCGTCTTAGTGTCTACCTGCATATGGGCAGTAGACACAACTAGCCTGATTAACACCAAACTTGGGAATCTTGTGAATCTCGGTATGCTCTTTCTGACTATGTGGATCGATAGTTGCTAATCCCATAATTTAGAGACTCGTGCCTAGTCCTTCACGGTTTGAAAACAGGCAATGCTTGTGGGAAAATTTGAATTTAATTCTTATGAGAGGCTTATGTGGACGTTGCCTGAGCTTCATTTTACCCCTAAAAGATACCATTTAAAATGGAATAGGTTCGTATTGTTCAAGAGAGGATCCTGTTGGCTCTTTTAGACTTGACTCACATAATCGAGAGATCAGCAGAAATCAAGCCTGAAAACAGAAATTGAGAGTTTCTTTTAATTATTTCTTTGAGTGCATCCTAAAGGATACTTTGACAGCTAAAATGGTGATGATTTGTCGTCAACACCCCAAGGAAGACCAGAATCCTTGATTTGTACCTGAGATGACGCGCATTTTATAAACCTTTTGCATATGTAGGAGTTACCCTCCTAGGTTTTCAACATCTGCCGTTTAAGGCCGTTTCACGGTCGATTGCTCTGGGTCAAGCTAGTTATTCTTTGAATTTTGACCTACATGTAAGTACTCAATATCTTATTGCAATAATGCTCTGCATTGAATAAATTCTTGCACAAACGTTTTTATAAATGTAAGTTCCCCGTAATTATAGAAGTCTCATTTCCCAAAAGTACGAAAGTGCCCGCTCATACAGGTTTAACCATACTCTATCGCCGAGAAAGGAAAAGAACACACTGAAAGTCTCACGAAATTGTCAAGCCGTATGAATTTTTGAAAGATTCAGGCCGTGATTAGGTGTTTTGAAAGATCAACAGTCCAGAGAATTGCGGATAATTCGAAGGACGTGTCCTGCTGTTGTTGCTGGTTTATGTATACGATAATGCAAATGAATACACATAATAATACGGCCATGGCGAAACGAGCCACAAAAAGGTGATAAAGAGAAGAAACGATATTACGCAAGGATGGCAGTTCTGCAGTCTTTAATATCGCCTTGGAAAAAGGAAGAGGAAAAAAAAGGAAAAAAATTATTACAACACGGGGTATTAAAATTTGGTCACCCATCCAAGTACTAACCCCGCCAAACAGGGCTTAGCATCTTTGAGTGGACAAAATCTGTTCCTTGTGGTATAGTGACTCTTCGCTGAACTCATTTTCTTAAATTTCTAAGGTGTGAAAAAGTATCAAAAAGAGAGAAAATCTCGGAAACTGGCTGTGAAAGTAGAGAACGAAAATTAGAGGAATTTAAAAATGAGTATTATTACTTGCTTTGGTGTTCGGACATACAGCACTTTCCTTGGTCTCTCGGACAAAGATAACTCTGCCTCACGAACCGATAACTTTGTGGATGTTTTCAGCAGTGTTACATCTCCTCCTGTCCTCTCTTGCCATTGCGTTTTGCACTCTTTCTCAACAATGTCACTGGGCTTTCACTTTAACTTAACCTTCAGATTAAAGCCTCAGGTCGGTGGCGTCAAAATAGTAAGTCAGTGTTCACAAACAATCCATTTTCCAAGTTGAATAGCTCATTGCCTCTTTGATTTATCTCCCTATTTGAATGATTTTACTCTATTCCAAGGATTTGTTAGGAAAACCCATTATTTGACTGGATTGTGACTGGAGGGCAAAAGGTCTTCCTCCTTTACAAACCTCCTTATTTCTAAAGTCCATTAATTCATATTCCCTCTTTAAGGTATGCATGAAAACCTGAAAACTTGCATGTTAGCTTAATTGTAATTATGTCTCCATTATGTTTCTGATAGCAGTTTGAAAACTGATTAATAGATTTTTGAAGGCTTTTGGGCAAAAAGGACGTATATCTCTTCTTGGGCCGATTATTTTTAATTTTGCAGGATTGAGCTAAATTTTGGCACACTGACTTGTTTTGATATGAAAAGCACTCTTGCAATTAATTGTTTTTGTTGTTTTGGGCTTCATTTTTGAGAAATAACGTAGGCAAAAAAACTTGGTTTTCCAAGCGGCATCTTAAGGAACGAGTCCTTCAAAAGTGAATCTGGACACTACGTGAACTGAAACAGTTACTCTTAGGAGCTTCAACAGTACCTTACCTTTTTTGAATGGATGTTTTGGCTCAGGTCAAGGTAGAAAAATAGTTTGAACAAAAACCTGACTGACCTCGTATTGAACTGATGTGATGACAAAGCAAACTTGAATCCGGCCCATCAAGTCAGAACAACTAGCGGCAAATGCCATGCTTTGCTGACTTCAATGTTTAGCAAAACCCAAGGTTTCCTTTGCTTTTCCTTCAGCAAAAGGTCTCTAAAAGATGCCCTTGGAAAACTGTGTTTTTGCATACATTGTTTCTTGAAAATGAAGTGCAAATCAACGAAAACAATTTCGGAATGATGTTTTTATGTCAAAGCAAGTCAGCCTGCCAATAATGAGCTGGATCCTGCAAAAATTGAAAATCAGCTGAAAAAGCGATACAGGCCGTTTTTCCATGAGAGCCTTCAATTATGTTACTAATGATGAAATCAGCGTGCTCTTGAAAACAAAGTCATGTGACCAAGTGTTGCAAAAGGCCTATCACTGCATTTTTTTGTTAAAAAAGAATTGATGCGGATAAAGGTGCCCCTCTTAGTGGTATTAACTTTGTGGTTAAATGTGTAAATTTTTGTTTTTAGATTATTGACAATTATTACAGCTTTGAACATCAAATAGTCAAGAGATTATCCAGTGTGCGTACTACCCATCTACTCAAAGGACTTTTATTTGAGCCAAATGTAAGTTGACTTTATGTGTTATAACTTGTCAAGGTGTGATACAAATGTTTGTTAAAAGCTGATCAGCAAAAATATTACATAGCCTGTCTCAAAAATAAACTTAAACCCTACACAAGCATTTCTCAAATTTTGCTTGACCTGGGCAAGTCTTGGTTTTACCTGTTTAGTGCAGACTGCACTACTGGGATGCTTTGGGAGCTGACATGTGCTAAAGAACTTTTTCAATTAGGCAATAAGGTGTAAACTTTAGTGTTTGTTTAATCAATTAATATCAATTAATTATTTTTGAGACAAGGAAGTGGTTGGGGTGGGACAGGTGGAAACCTTACTTTATGAATAACATCACAAAGCTACATATTTGTTTTAGAAAACCCCCTTGCTATCCTTAATTGTCGTATTGTTCTCCTTGCGACAAAAGCAATTTGCTCTAAAGGCATGCACAGACTAGTTTAATGTAGCGTACGTGTTGACTATATTTTAGGTGAGAGATACATTCCATATGGGATCACACACAGACACAGCTCTTTTGCTTATGTTAGAACCTAACAAGTAAGATGCATGTGTTCTAGCATCATTAGCGTGATACACTCCAACTTCAGTGCCAGAGCCACATTTTGTTGTTGTTGTTGTTGTTGTGGTATGACTGAGAACATCAGTTGAAATCACGTCTTCTATTTTAGTGCAAAGAATGCAACTATGGCTGGTCAATTTTAGAATTACAGTACTGCTCAGAGCTAAGCAAACAAAGAATGCGTGTTCTTAATGCGAAGGGTTAAACGTGTGCGCGCATTTTGCTGCATTAGACTGAGTTTGGATTTCGCATTATAACGTGTTGAGGTAAATGCATTAGTACAGTGCCGCTCAGAAATAAGTGAACTTCACATACGCAGTCTATACACGCACACGCGTATGACTATACGCGTATTACCGTAGGCGAATAACAACAATAAATAGCTTTGTTAGGAAAACTCAAAATGTGAGAGCCGTCCGATTATAGCCAAATTTGCATATTGTAGAAACATCTTCAATGAAGCTATTGTACGTGTATTTCCAATCTAGTTCGCTTTGAAGATTTACCAATTAGCCACCGGTCGAGTAATTATCACTGCCTACTTGCAATGACTGCTTGATTTTCTCCCTGTTAAGGAAACGAATATCATCCACTAAGCATACATTTCATTTTACTGAGAAGTTCACGGGAGATACTCGATAGAGTCTACCAGTGCTGTGTAAATAGTGTCACAGCGGAAAAGCCACGTCACAATCTTTTTATTGTTTTAAGAGCGAGCAATATATCGAAATGTTGTGTTTGAACAATAAGCTTTCTCCCACCCCAAGGAGTTTACAGTACCGCTCAGAAATAAGCGAACCAAAACATACGTGTATGCATATACGTGTATGCATATATGTGTATACCTATGCGCGTATACGCATATACAAAGTATACGCGTACGCTCATAAGTATTTATGAGCTAGCCTACTGTGGCTAGTGCTACCATATTTGGCATGTAGCGATTTAGTCAGCCCATATAATCCCAGTACTACCAGGCCATTGAAACAACATTCAACTACAGTATTACAAAGAATGCAACAATAGGCTAGCTCATAAATACTAATGAGCATACGCGTATACTTTGTATACGCGTATACACATATCAGCATCAGGACTCAAAGTTAACATAACCAGGCACAAAATAAGAAATTCACACCATTTCCCTTTCATCAGTGTGTGTTGTATTCGTCATCTTTAAGCCTAGTTTCCCACTGGATTCTCTGAACTTGAACGTTAATTTTTCTCCATGTTCTGTGATGTAAACAACTCCGCTGACACATGCAAATGAAGGAGTGAAGCACGTGCTTCCTGCGCAATCGACTATCATGTCAAAATTTTAGTTTGAAGCTCAAAAGGTGTGTGTGTCAAGAGCATGTCTTTTCTTTTCCTTTTCAAGTATGCAGTTTCTTTAACTACAAGTTTACATTCGTAAAGAGAATGTGTGAAGCTTTTCTGTTATCTTGAATGATGATATTAGGTAATAATTCCAGAAAATGAGAAGTCAAGTTTTTGTCGCTATCTTTTGGTTCAACGTAAAGTAAATCAGCAGAGCCTAAAAGAAAAATACAGGTCTGAAATAAAATAGAATGTGCTGAACTATGACTTATAAATGTCTGAAAGCGGTAGCTTTCTGTTTTTGCTGGGGCTTCCGTAAAGCAAGCTTGAGTCAGAAAATGTAGACCGTTCTTTTTCTTGGTCGCCAAAATGGGGGTCACAGTGTGAGGCGGTCCTAACGGAAAGGCTGGAAACTGGGAAGAGAATTCAATGGTGTGCTCGCTCTTCGGGAACAACAATTACGGAATACTGATGTTTGTTTGCTTTCGCTTGTCTGACCACTGTCCACGAATTCTATGGCTAGAAAGCTAGCCAAATGAGCAGAGTTCGTGCTAGTTCTCACGAATACCCAGATGTTGAAGAAATCAAGAATTTCTGTGAACAGAATTTCAAAGGTCACTCAGCGAAGCAACTTTAGTAGTTAATATCTAAGCCGACCGGTTAGCTCAGTTGGTAGAGCACCGGACTGCTGTGCGGGAGGTCGCAGGTTCAAACCTTGGCTGGACCAACACTCAGGGTCTTTAAATAACTAAGGAGAACGTGCTGCCTTTGTAATGACACCTGCAAATGGTTAGACGTTCAGGTCTTCTCGGATAAGGGCTGTAAACCGTAGGCCCTGTCTCCTGCATCATCAGTGTTATATAGTTAGCAGGGGACGTTAAAGAACCCAGACAATTATCGGAAAGAGTAGGGGATGACATTCCTGGTGTTGTGGTCTGGCCTTGTTTCACGGGTTGGTGCTTCACATAGGGTTAACCTCATGCACCTTTCCCCCTTGGACAGAAATGCCCAAGAAGAATTACTATGACTATGACTATGACTAAGCTAAACTCCCGTGTGAAATATCCTGATTCTTTTATTTGTTTTCATTGTCTTAAATACTACTGAAATAGGTGGCTCATATGATTTGAAGCTATGCGCCGAAAATTTTTAACAGTGCGCCTAAAAATTTACACCTGGTCGCATAAGTGCTCCCACAGTCAAAAATAAACTTTGAGCCCTGAGCATAGGCGTATACGCGTACGAGCATACGCGTATATGCGTTTGGGCATTCATGTATTTCGCGTATGTTTTGGTTCGCTTATTTCTGAGAGGTACACAGGGAGCCCTCACAAAGTGCTAGTAGGTTTTGTGGCGGCCATTTTTAATTTTTAATACGTGGTCTGCTAGTGCGAAGTCTGGGACGGGCGGGAAAATTCGCAAATTCTCAGAGGCAACCGATCGCTCGCTGAGGATAATAAAGTGACAAGGGATGAAACTCCTTCTGGCTTTCGTCGCATGTCTCTGCCAGTTGAGGGGAATGGAAGTAAGATGTGAAAAAGAGACTGGAAGTTTGTGACCTGCAACATGTTGGACTAATGGCGTCTGGTTGAAAAGACGATTGTTGCAAATGTTTTGAAAAATGATTCAGCTGTCGTCGCTGCAGATGAAGTGAAGCGTGAAAGAATCAACATTGAAACGACAAAGAAATTCAAAATAGCGGTATGGTGAGTACAAAAGTTGAAGTAGGCAGTTAAAAATTAGGCTGAGCCCTTTTCAATCACACGTGCCTTGACCAAATGTACTCGCATCTACTACCTTCAAATCCGGGCAGTTTTCTTTCGGCTGCCTTCAAATACGAGTTACAGAATGCAGGACCACTTTGGACCACCCAAATGTGTCAAAATCTTTTAAACAATGAGGTAATTAAATTATTCAATACATAAAAAGATTTATTTTATGACTGAGAAAGTTATTTCATTGTGATTGACTTTGAGATTTGAAAGTCTGAAGTTTCCTTTTGTTTTTAGCCTCCCATAAGTGGCCATATAACAGATAATAAAGCATAAATTGGATAATAAGGTGTTGTAACATTATCACATTTCTGAGTAGTACAACAGATGGAGATTTGTCAGTGGGAAGAACTGGATTTTTTTTTCTTTAAATTAACTTTTTACATGAATAAAAATTTTAAAACGTAGGATAAATCTATGCGGTTACCATCACATGCTACTTCGGCGATTTTGAGCTTTTTCGTGGCATGAAATAAAAATCCTGTTCGTTTCCAAATGAAGCGGGCATTCTTACCGTCACGCATTACCCTGAAATCAACATCCAAACCTTTTTCAAGCTGAAATCATATGCATTCCGTCAAATTAACTTTTTGTGGTGTTTTAAGTTATCAAAGCCCTTACGGTGACCGCAAGCCAATCCTTTGTTACAACTAGAACTACTACGTGGAACTTACCGGGGCCCAGTGGGACACGGGATTGCATAAATATACATGTAGTCAATCTCTTGCACCCCTCCCCCCTCTTCTGTGGAGGCTAATACTGACGTAATTCACAATCAGAGATGAAAACCTGCTGAAGTCGCTTCGGTGTTGTTATTCCGTCATATTTTAAATACCAAGTCGTGGCTCGAATGCTGCTTTAGCCTGTTAAATTCACGAATGTGACCGTGTAAAATGGGGTTGACTAACTTACATGACTCCTACGGTTCGTGACATTTGTACATTTGCTGTTCTCTGTTCGGTTCCCCTACCATTTTTGCCGCTTTACTTGTGTTCATGATGGGCATTTTACGTTCTGTAAGAAAGGAGGAATTTCAAGTAGAGTTGAGCCGTAAGATTATGTTGTGGCAAATTTTTATAGGTCATAAGTCTGCATGGTTCGGCTGTTATCTGCATGTCACCTCTTAGATTTTGACACCTCTGCAATTTGTATTGTTAAGGCTCATATCTATTGCAAGATGTGCTTTTAAAATCTCCACGAATTTGCTTTCGAGGGACAAAACATGACAAATAAGCTTTCTTGGGTATAGCCTTTTTATTTAAGTTAACTATCTTTGAATCGCGTTTGTTATTACATTTATATCGTGCATGATGAAGTTTTCTCACCTTATTAACATAGCGATGGAGCTTTGAAGAGGCATATCCTGTAAGATTTGAGTTAGGGTCGGCCACGGCACCTCACCGATTTGGCTGAAATTTTGCATGTGGACTTGCCTTGGGGTCCTAACTACGAAATGGATGTTTCAAAGTTCTGGTAAATTTTATTT
>Ga0126343_10001869_pt1 | contig 10352 bp, 8 predicted proteins | sample Cyp2metagenome_FD_92531 | JGI IMG/M metagenome (GOLD analysis project Ga0126343, IMG submission 92531) | Coral microbial communities from Lord Howe Island, Old Settlement Bay, Australia - Cyphastrea 2 metagenome | ecosystem: Host-associated > Invertebrates > Cnidaria > Coral ... | reverse complement strand
CGGTCAATCAGTGGATTCGCTCTGCCATCCGTGATTCACAACAACCAACGTCTCCTATAGGTTTCCTATTCTGAAACTTCCGCCACCGCCTTGTGCGGTACTACTGGTATATCATATAAATTAAGTTGTACATATTTATCCACATATACCATGGATAGCTGATGTATGACATGGTCCTTCCCTACGATTCCGGGGTCCCGCCAGGGCAGTGTCAACGGAAATGACGGTCTCCAACGTGCAGTTTGGAGAGGCGGGGCCTTGGGGTTTCCGCCCGGATCAATGGACGGTATACCCATAACTGGTTGGTGGTTAAAACCACCAACCAGTTACTATAGATACTAGATATATCATATCATCAACTATATAGATATTTACTATAGATACTCTGGTTGGTGGTTTGGAACATGAATTTTATGTTCCCCAATAGTTGGGATAATGATCCAATTTGAACCAGTTAGAATGATAATTGATATCCATTTATTTTTCCCAGTTGGGATGATGATCCAATCTGACGAACATATTTTTCAGAGGGGTTGGTCAACCACCAACCAGATAACATGGCCATGTCATACTGTAGGGAATGAGGTAAATGGTAGCAGTTGAGGATAAAACGTCAGACTTTGGGTACTATGGTGGACTTGTAGTACTTAGAGGAATCTCACATGGTTTTGGTTTGAATTAAACACATCCCCAGAACGTATCCAGTGTTGGAGATGTTCATCACTGTTGGTTGGGTGACGTTCTTGAGCGATGTCGCATCATGGAGTGCGCCGGGCAGGTCCCACTTGAAGGCTGGTTGCCAGATGAAGGGAATGAAACAGCGACTTGGCTCTTGGTAGGACCTATGAAGGTCCCAAACCTTGATGTGTGAGGGCACACCCGCCACACCCACATGATTTCCTCAGGCTTTATTGCTGCCTGCTTGATTTGCTCTGGTTGTATGATTCTAGCTGGACTGCCATGAAATACCAACCCCACTTAGTACCAAAATGTCAAAACGTTTTGTGTGTGGCTCAAGTTGTTAAAGCTTTGATTCGGGGTTTTACAGGACATTTTAGCACGTCCAAGTGACATCCACAGCTGTCCAAGTGGCGAAATGGTTTGACCATGTTTTACCCAATGACCCACCAGAAATGGGGCAGTGCCAACCCCGGCATGTTGATCCCAACTAAGTAGCCATCAGTGGGGTAAGTTACGGTAAGATGTGCTGAACATGGAGATATGTCGAGATATATTGAGGATGTTTTCTTCGTCACTTCACGTGTTATTGTCCATCTTAAGATGGGATGGTGGCAAGGTACACCCCAGGTTTGTTTTTTTTAATGATAAAATTGGAATGATTCATGATTAACAGTGATTAACATGTTTTTTTGTTGGTACCCTATGTTTGAGACAAACCTCATCTTACATCAACCAAGTATAAATATATATATATATACACATTTACATATTTATCTGTATATACAGTTACATACATACAACTATGGATATCACATGTATCTCCAATATCATTCATGGGACGCTGATCCTTTTACCAAGGTTCCAGGCATCCAATACTTGGCCGTCCAAGTGCCAGAGCATGTCCTGGCCATTTGTGAACGGATGCAGGTCTCGTGTAGCTCGTGGGGTGCAACGTTCCCCGGTGAATGGTGTAATGAAACATGGCTGGCTGGGAAATAGCTATCAAGAATGGAGGCTGCTGGGAAAATCATCCAATTTTGAATGGTGGATTTTCCAATTTGGCCATGTTTTGAGTAGTGGAGGGTATGGAGATATCTAAAACATAGGGCACAATAGAGGAACATATGGATTTGGATAGGTTTTAAACTCTGAGATCCCTGTAAAACATGGATTTAGCTTGTAGAAATTGAGATTTGTATGCGAGAAGCAGTGGTAACGATGATTTTGCGCCGACATTTTGTTTTTTTAGCGTTGCCTCCCTAGTATGCCACATGTGTGGCTTTATAGCTCTGCGTAGGTCTCATCACCCCATATCCAATTGCACATTCAGCCAGATCCTTCCAGGTGAAATCTCTCTTTAAATCCCACAAAAGATGGTGGCAATTGGCTCTGATTTTGGGTGCCAATATAATCCCAATTTATCAAGGCCATGTTGCAAAATTTCGTTGATACTTCAATCCCGTTCGATGCTCGATGTCATGTCATGTCAAGCGCACCCCACCAGCCCTGGAACTGGCAGGTTGGCAACGTCAGTGTGGCCGTGGAAGAACTGGATCTGGAAGTGGAGTGGGGGATCTTGGAGACGGGGCCCCACCATTCGAGCAGTGAAGGGCTACATGGTGGGGCCCTAGCAAAATGGTGATTTAATGAGATATAGTTTGGTGAGTTGGTTGAAGTTAACTGGATGGGCCACTTGCAAACCAGTGCATCAGCAGGACGATCTTCCAAGTACAGGAACCGTTTGAGAAGTGGCTGGTTTATGTTATATACCAGCAATGTGGAACCCAAATATCAGATATCACTTTGACACTTGTTTAAGAAGACCTTGAACATTCAGGTCCTTTTAAACGGGGTTCCGGATCGATTTTTCGGATGATTGGAGTAGAACTAACCAAACATGTTGATGAACAACTGGGATGATTTAGCTGAGAGGCACTGGATCAATCCATCTCCTATGACTGGGATAGAAATGATGTGCCCAAACTCAGTCCGTCCTATGGTGAATCAACATCCCAGTATCTCCATTATATATCATTACATCCCATACCATCATTCCATGAGATTTTATAAGCTGCTTGGTGGGGACTGGAACCATGGAATTTTGAATGAAACTTTCCATATATTGGGAATGTCATCATCCCAACTGACGAACTCATATTTTTCATTATTTTTCAGAGGGATTGAAACCACCAACCAGATCATTATTAACGGCTATCAACCACTATGACTATTATTAATCACTATTAATTAATCACTATCAATAGCCATTATTAATCACCAAGCAGTAAGTATCTTTAGTATCTTGTCATTTTCAGACCCAAGGATCCGAAACCATTGTGCCATCCCCATCATCCGCAAGCGCGACGCTGCTCAGGTTCCCCTTGGCCAACTGGACACATCTCCTGGTCTACAGCGCCTCAAGTGGCGCGGAACAGTCCACGCCCTTCGCGCTACGCATGGAAGATGTGACCAGTAGCGTTTCGGGCCTCGCGTTCGTGGATCAGGTGCGGCCGCGATGGCCATAGATGGCCTGGGGGAAGGAGATAATGGGTTTGTTTACCATGTAACATGGTGGTTGTATTATCAAACATGGGGGATTTAATAAGTAAGTATGGGAAACATTGGGATGCCATATGTACAATGGTCAAGTTTCACGGGTTGTTTGCCAATCACTTCGGAGATGCTCCATCCCCCCATTTTTCCTTCATTTCTTGCGTGTCAAAAAGGGGGTAGCAGAGGGATGGTCTGGGTGAATTGGGAAACATGTTCTCATGTTCTGTTGGTTACATGATCCTGATATATCCTGATATTGTAGAAACAGGATCCATTTTTCCAGCTTGGAGTAGAGGGCATGGAGGGTGGCACCCTCACAGAAAAATCGGAAGCTCCACTGTTTCCCTGTGACCTCTCCAGTTCCTTATGGGATGGCGGCCCCACCAGCTGCGCTGTCATTGTGCACGGCCTTGCCGCGAGATCAAGAACTGGGCGCTACACCACTGAAAAAAATGGCGCCCATGCACGGCACAGAACGGCACTGGCGAAAAAAAAACGGCACGGATGTCTCGAAATCTGCCGCGCGCGTTGGAGATCAACAAGATATCATCGCCCAGAGCATCCGCGCATGGCATAGACCATGACATTTACCCTCAAATCATTCAAATGTTGACACATTGAATAAAAGTTATAGACAGATCCATCAATGATAAAAAGGCATTGCACAAAAAAAGTCCACCAGGTGTTTCACCATGGGTCTGCACCCGACCACATTGAGGAAGTGTAGAATAGGTAGCTTCCGTCCAACCCATGTATGATTTGTGCTGAAAATTATGCATGCATTTTAGCTAGTACACATGGTTTCTCTTTGTTGTTGCAATTTTAGCTAGTACACATTTCAGCAATCCACGATGTTTGTCATGGGTCTTTGCTAAGCCCAACAAAAGCTTGGAGATCGAGTGCCTTGAGACCCTCAACCATGCACAGACCCTCACATGATGGATTCTAGTTGGCCCTTCACCTTATGTGATTTCTCTTGTTGCTTTCTTTCTACCTTAATCCCAGCTTTATTTGGGATCCACCCTATCACCAAGTTACCACAACACAGACCTGCTAGAATGATATTTCCTCAGCAGTTCGCCGAGTCTCCGCATTTTTCAACAGTCTGGACATGCCCAGGATAGGAGAATCCTGAATGATATGATTGTCACATACCCATTTCCGCTGAGGGAGATACTTTCTGCAATACGTATGTGTGGTGCCATAGCACTTTCGGTTGACTATAATGTGTATATATATATCCTACAAATCTTACACTTCATCCCTCTTCTGACTTTATTCAGGGTATACCCAGAGTCATCTCACTCCATCATCCCTTCATGTTCATGATAAAATCCCGAAATCAACTCCCTCAACTTACAACCCATGAACCTTGATTTGAAGCATTACATCATCCATTACTGGATTTATGGTAAACCGCTAAACCCAATAGTAAACCATCATACTATAAACATCATATAAACCATCCCTAAATGGTAGGTTCATGGCATTGGGTTTCCCACATGAACTGGCTGAATCATCGACGGTGACCAGGACTTGGATCTCGGTGATCTTGGAGGTGTGGTGCAGTGGAACGCCCCGAGCGATACCAGGTGGACCTGGACGTGGTTCGGGGATGTCTAGGGCAGTGATATGAACGAAATATGGGGGTTCACTGGTTCAAGTGGGACCAAACGTGGAGACCGGAACAAGTAGCCCAACAGTAGCCATGTTCTGCGGCTCTGATTCTCGACCAAAGCCGTTTCTGTCCTTGATGTGCCATTTTGAATGATGACCTTGTGTCCTCAATAGCCTCAAGAAAACTTACACTTCGATGGAAATGTGGTGGAATGTCTTGGATCTATTCATGAACTGGTTGTGCCGGGTCATGGCTAGTGTTTGATATCACAAGTGGCCAAATTGATATTCCCATGTCATGATGGTAAAATGGTGGTAAAACCATGTGAGATCCTTATTTTTGAATATTTTTGATAGGTTATGATAGGTTTAACCTGGTTTAACCACCATTTTTTTAATGGTTAACTCACCACGTCTGATGCTTCACACCGGCAACCGGCGGCCACTAGGGACGCGCCGCCCCAGGAGGGTGGAAGCCTACCGTGTCTACCTAACAGATGGCGCATCGACGCGCTCGTTGATAGGCCAGGGGCAGCTGATGGTCCCGGAAATCGAGAGAAATCTATAGACGATCAATGCTGAAGTGGGTATCATCCTATGTTGATATTTTGCACATTTTTTTTTTTTTTTAATGTCGATCTTGTTTTAGTTATTCATAAACTGCCTATACTCAAGCGGATCTATATGTTCCTTTGGCATGTAAAGGTAGTAATTTAAAAGAATTGAGCACACTTGACATGACCGTACCATGAATCTGGTTCAAAACTGGAATCTTTCCATCCCAACATTTTTTCCTGGGTTCCGTTTGCAAACAAGTCTAATTCGCCATCAGCGAATTGTCATTTAATCTCCCCAAACACCTCTTTTCCGGATTTTCAGTTATGTTACATATCCCCGTCCAAGCAGGCCCTTTGTCGGCACAGTATCAATACGTTTTAATTCCCCTGTGGGCTGACAATCCAATTCACGTTTGGCTGCATCAATATATGCATTGTAGATGGATGGGTTTCAACATTGTGCCCCATAGTGTGAGCCAGCTTGTAAGTAGCCCACTTAGGGTTAGTGATGGATATATCTTTGTCTTGCAAATCAACGCATAACTATAGGAGGCACCACTGTGTATAATTACAACTCCCTAAATTGGAACAGGTGGACTTTATCTCGTGGAAACTATTTTTTGTTTCCCGCGATGTTTGCCTCTCTTCATGCATTTGGTAGTGGCCTCACGCCACCTCCCAATGGTGAGGCACGGAGATTCCCCTGGGCCTCAATGAGACGTTCCTCCCAGCAGAGACCGACAACGTTTGGTCGTTGGTTGAGGCCATAGCGGGTCGGCGGGTCGCTCTGAAGAGCGGTGCATCCCGTCATCCTGCAGGTCTACACGCGCTCGAAGTTGGTGGAACAGACCACACCCATAGGTGCGGTGATTCAGATTTGGGCTGTATGAGGAGCATATTACGTCAGGAAAACAGCAGAAGAAAATAGAAGAAATATCACAAGACCTTGAACAAACTTGAGCAAGTGGAGTATTGACCAAGTAAATTGAATATGCACTATTGAACTATTGACATATATTGAACTCATGAAGCTGTTTTAATGCCCCAAAATAAGGAACCTAGCCAAAAGTCCAAAAGGTGGCAGTGCTTGTGTCTTCATTGTGAAAAAGGGAGTCCAGTCAAAGTTCCTAGAGCAGCCAGGTGGGGTTATAGGGTTTTTGATCCTCTGGTTATAAATATACTCAAATCAAAATTTATTTTTTGTTCACCATCTCAACCTCAAATGCATCCCCTAAGTACTCACTCAAGCGAGGATTGGCCATTGAACATGGGATACTATCAAGAATAGATACTGCGGCTACATGCAACAACACACTTGCAAAAAATGAGGGGGACTACAACCACTAATAAGAGTCAAATTGACAGAGTTTCAGATCAGTGGCTGTGGAATTATGTTGGAGACTAGTCTTTAATATCTTCAAGACAAACATGTTCTAAGGTTATGTTTGTTAGAACATGTTTGTTTTGAAGCTATTTATCTGACATGATTTTATTCTCAGGTAGACTGATGGCCCTACCATGCCTCCCCGCATTCATCCTGTTCAACCATGTTTGACTGGTAGATACTGGTAGATAATCCATTTTCAGATGGATGTGTAACTCTGGTTTGATTTTTAAAATTCATAAACCAATATCAAACCGACTCAAACTCCGATGTTGGCGGTTTCAAATCTCTTGTCATTTTCCATAGAAAAATTGGGATGATGATCCCCAATGACTAACTCGTGGTATTTCTGGGGGGGTGGCTGGGACATCCCCAGCTCTTGGCCAGGCCTAGCGATTTCGGTTACGTCGGCTTCGGTGTCGGGGATCGACTTTGTGGACGACGTGGCTTGGCACCGGGAAGGGGGTCAAGCCGGGGGGAGAAGATGGGACACCTACGGTATTATGGCCATAAAGAAATGATACAACATAAGAAAATGAGGTTTAAACTCCTGGGTTCTTGGCTATACCTTTTTTGGGGGGGCAAACCGGCAAACCCGTGTAGCTGAGTACTGTAGGTTGATGAGTAATGGGGAAGACAGCAAAGACAGTGACAGAATTTTGCAGGGCATCTAAGACTAGCCATGGTTGGCTGAGGGAACTGTTAGATATATGAGCATATTGTTTGCCTGCCTAGCAAAGACGGGATGCATGGAATCTGCTGGATGATCCATTTTGAAGTGATTGTCAATGTTTACACTTCACTCAGTCGCACATGTTTGTTATAATCGATAATAGTAATTACCACTGAAACTGTGCAGCTTGGAAACACTTATCTTTGGTTCATTTAACCAATTTACCACGATAAAGTTATACCATCCAAAATATATCCAAACTGAGGACGCACATACAATATATGTGCACAGTGAATCTTGCAAATGGCCAGCAAGGCTGTGGGTTGCCATTCTATTTTGACCAAGCCCAGATCTAGCATTTACTGATTCCATTTTGATGTCCAAATTGGTGTTGATGTTCATCCCATTCTACTCGTGGTTGCAATCCGAATCATTCATGTTTGTGGCTTGAACTCCCCCTTTGATAGCCATGAAATCCTATGAAAAGAATCAGTTCATCCATAGAAAATGTTTCTAAATCAGACCTCTATCCTATGAAAACCTATGAAAACCTATGAGTTCTGAACCCCTCCACCTTTCCCCCATTTGGTCCCCCAAGGACCTGGACCTCACGAACCTCGGCGGCTCGCTGACCTGGCTGAAGCCCACAAATGCGGCGCAGGTCGAGAGCTACGTGGCCTACCTGGCGGAAGCGTGTCAGGACCGGCGCTTCCGATGTCGGCGGCGGTTCCGATGACCTCAGGGTCTTTTTGAACGTTTTTTGATGTTGTTGTTTTGGGGCCATTTTTTGGGGGTGTTTTTTAGAGCGGAATGTAACTTTCCGAATTTTATTAATGGAGTTTAATGGTGATGTTTGACCATTACACACAGTTTTTCACTTCAATGGTGGGGCATAGTCGGTTTAGTGGTGATTCTAACCCTAAGCATATGTGTTTGTTTTGAATGAGGTTGAATGGTGACTTTAACCATCAAGCATAATTTGATTTTGTCTCAAATGGACTTCAATGGTGATTTCAAACCATCAAACATGGGGATATAGTCATATAGTTGATAAAGGATGGTTGGTGAATGATTATTCTATAGGGCTTCGTTCACCTAATTTATTCAGAATAGTGAGCTGACCCATTGTGCGTAACCCTTCCCTCAAGCAACCAGTCAAGCCATGGGGGATTAAAAGGCAATTCATTGCAATTTTCATGGTAACATTGTGTTCAAACCATTTCAAAACCATTTGTTGTGGGCTGGGCTAGCCAATTTTTGGAGACACACCCAATTTATGGACTAGTCACTAAAGTATATTTACGTGGAAGTGAGAAGAATATGTTTGTTCTCTTGCTGGTGAGACTTTGGTTGATGTGTGTGTGGAAGACCCATGGTTCTACTGCTCATTTCTTCTAAACCTACAACCCGTATTCTCCATGTATGGTAAGTTTCTATCACTCGCCCCGGACAATGACCTCCCGCCCCACTACCGACTTGGCAGGGGAGTATTGGATGGAGGCTGGGATCCAAAACCAGGCTTCCCAAATGTCCATTGCATATCCCATGTCTTTTTGGTTCTCAAATGCATTCAATTGCCAAATGTTCATGGTCAATCAAATCTACAATTCATCCTTGATTTTCCAGCTAAAATTCCGTCCAAATCCTTGATTTTCCATAATTTTCCATGGTTAATTTCCACCCCCCAGCACCAGTTTCCCCCACGGATCGCCAGGACAGCGTGGTGGCGGAGGTCACGGGCTCGCTGTCGCTCAGCGTGGCGGCCACGGAGACGCAGGTCCTGGCGGTGCCTTGGCGGAATCTGGACATATAGAACTATATAGAACTATAGATAATAGTTAGACATATATGTATACTAAATTATACTAATATGTATTAAGTTGCTTGAATAATTTGTGATGATTCAAGACTATATCAGATGTACATGTATATATATATAGATATTTATGTATATTATGTATATTATATATAATATATACAATGGTTCAAGACCAGACCAAACATGACCAAATTAGTGGATCCATCGGTACCCCAAGTTTGATCCATAACCCATGAGTTGCAGATGCTAAAAATGATAGGATTAGCCATGAGTAACCGGGTTATAATTCACCAAAGTGAGTGTAACATGGGCAAAGTCTATAGTCAACCATACTTGACCTGGTTCTAACAGATGAGGGTCAATTACAAACCATACCCAATTTAGTTTACTAGTAGGACATCATTGCATTCCACACTAATCTACCAATGTAGATATTGAACCACTGGAACAGGCTCTGAACATTGGCAATTGCGTGAAATTCTCATTCCCATGACTGGCTTGATACTCAAACGCTCCTTATTGAAACCCAACTGATCACCGGTACTTGGGCCCTAAATGCTAAAATTGGCCCTGATCATCAGAAGGCGCATGAAGAGTGGCGGTAAGACCACTGGTACAAGCAACATGGTTTGTCCAAACAGAGGTAGACATACTACGTCAAGGCTTTGAAAACAGACACGTTTCAGTGGCCAAAACTTGGGGGCGCATCCTCCCACAGCTTGAGGTCTCAAATGAATAACATATGTTGTTCATTGTTAATTCTCATTTGTTCATGTTTCATGGATGCTAAAGTATAAACAAGATAGAAACTATCCATTCTTCTCATGGTAAATCATGAACAATCATGATGGAACATCACCTTGTTTGATGCTCGAAATCACAGCATGTTCATCACCATCAGCTACCCCAGGCAGTGCAGGCGAGCCTTGCGACCATGCTGGGCGTCAGTAGGGGCAGCTTAGTGCGGAGTGGGTTTCAAGCAACAAACTTGTGGGGTGGCTACATAGTTAGATGATGGTTGCCATAACTATGGGTTTACATAACGGTAGCATGGTTTTATGATATATG
>Ga0126343_10001868_pt1 | contig 10353 bp, 9 predicted proteins | sample Cyp2metagenome_FD_92531 | JGI IMG/M metagenome (GOLD analysis project Ga0126343, IMG submission 92531) | Coral microbial communities from Lord Howe Island, Old Settlement Bay, Australia - Cyphastrea 2 metagenome | ecosystem: Host-associated > Invertebrates > Cnidaria > Coral ... | reverse complement strand
CTGAGCTATCAAGCCAACTGGGAGCTGGCCATTTTGTGAGTTCGTAATATACCCGTAGAAGATGAAGAATACAAGTGAATATATGAAAGTTCATATATTTGAACTGTGGAGAATGAAATGAAAGCATGATTGATCATCACAGTTATACACTCAACTTAAGCAGTTTAGTAGATGTTAATAACCCACAATGGGCGACAGAAGTGTTGAGACACTTGGCAATGAAATCGATTTCTGAGTGTTTTAGATACATTTCCCCCTTCCCCCACAAACAATGTTCATGTTTCCATTTCTTCTTTCACTTCACACACCACCGCGGCTACAAAATATTGAATTGGGGGCTTGGGGGTATCACATAATAAACGCTAGATGTAAATAAATTAGAACAAGTGCTTAAATATCGGAACGCGTGTCTAAACGGCTATTAATTGTCGCTCACTGTAGGTTAAATTACGTTTGCGACGCAGGCTACAATCAACCATACACAAGTACGAGTGAAGTATCTGCACAATGTCGGTGACCTATCGATCGACATGTCGGCCGACAGTCAGACAAACAATCGCGGTCGATATGTCAACCAACATATCGATCGATATCTCGACCGACCTATTGATCGACATATCGACTGACATATCTCGGTCGATATGTCAGTCGAGTGTCGGCCAATATATCGACCGATACATCAGCCAAGTATCGGTCGATATGTCGACCGACACTCGACCGATCTATCAGTCAATACATCGGCCAATACATCGGTCGAGGGGTGCACAAAATACATGTGATCCAATTTCTTTAGGAAGCTTATCATTTCTGAGTTATTGCGTTATTTGACCTTGACGCATTTCGCTTATGACAAAGTCATGACATTTGCAGTTCATTGCGTATGCAAATTTGTGTAACTTCAAACCAAAACAATAATAAACAAAGGAGGAGGTTATGAATAAAACCTCTTTAGTCTTATTTGGATGACAAAAATTAGCACGGAACTGGTGTATTAATAACATATCTAACATACTATCTGTGCTAGGAAATAATTAAGATGTGATCACGTGGCCTAAAAGACTGAGGCGTAACGCTATAGTTAACACCATAATAATTTACAGCAGTGATTTATTATTTTAAGCCATGCTTTTCACGCATTTCCAACTTACAGAGACCTTAAACTTGCACTGTCCAGGTTCCTTCTCCAAATATACCATGCGTTTTATTATTGCTTTTGCTAAATATTATCAAAATGATATTTCAGGAAAGATGCAGTGAACTTTTGTGTTGGGTTTAGTGCATTTCTAATGTGGATGTTGCGTTATTCTAACGTATTGTTTCCCTTTACGGCTCAATTCACTTTAAACACTGAAAAGAATTGGGGACTAGTCTCATGCTTCAAGCGGTTTCCAAGATGGCTGCCACCACGGTTTGGTACTTACAGTGACTACAGGTAAGACACCTTTCCCACTATTGCTAACTTAACAAGAAAATGAGTTCAAATAATAGACCAAGTTAAACAAATGAATGCTTTTGAAGTATATAACAGTCACCGTACAGAATGAGTCATGAAAAACATTGAAAACACAAAGATATTAAAATGGATGGCCAAACCTTTTGTTCAAAATATAAGACTCATTAATCTTGTCATGTTCAAAACGTTTTACTGGTATTTTTGAACATTTCTCAGTTACAACTGTTGTTGAGGCGCCATGAATTGAAAGTTATGCATTATATGACAAAAAAAGACTAGAGAGCCATTGCAATGTCCCGCAATGTGAAACGAAAAGATGTTGGAGCAAGCTATGCATCTTTTGTTAGAAACTTGGAGGAGTTTCATAAGATTGGGTCTGTTTCTGGACATTTAAATGTTGAAAAGCTCAATCAGGGCCAGGGAATAGAACACAGTCTTAAAGAGAGAAAGGCCTTATGGCACAAGACGTGTAGAAATAGTTTTAGTAATGCAAATCTAGAGCCTGCTAAGAAAAGGAAACATGATCAAGAGAACGAAGAGGAAAACAGCGACCTTGTAACAGAAAGCACATCCAGCCCCGTCAAGGCTAGGCGTTCTAGTCTCCCAGGCAGCTCTATAAGCAGTCACTGTTTCTTTTTTGAATCAAGCGACATCCCAGCAAATCTTCACTCTACTTCCACTCTTAAGGTTGATAGAAGGGTAAGAGAATGTGCAGCTCTTGTAAGTGATAACAGGCTGATTGGCAAGGTGGTGTCGGGGGACATGGTAGCAATAGAGGCAAAGTACCATGCAAAATGCCTAGTTGGTCTCTCCAATCAAGCTAGGAGACTGATGTTGTCGCTCCACTCTGAAAATGCTTCATCACATAAGCCAATAGATAAAGAGGAACTTGCATTTTCAGAAGTCGTTGCCTTTCTTGATGACAGTCTTGAAGTTGAGGAGCCAGCTGTGTTCAAGCTTTGAGATCTTGTAAAGTTCTATTCTTCAAAGCTTAGTGAACTTAAAGGAGAGCATCCTGATAGGATCCTGATAGGATGCTACAAGAATGAAGAACCATGTGCTGACAGCCTTTTCTGATCTTACGACATATACTCAAGGAAGAGAGGTTCTTTTGGTCCTCAGCCACAAAATTGGCAATGTCTTACTCAAGGCTAAGAATAGAGACTGAGGCATTTTACTTAGCAAAAGCAGCAATGATTGTAAGGAGAGAAATTCTGCAGGTGAAAAACACCTTTAAGGTGGCTCATAACAGTTTCTAGTGCTTTCCAAGACGTAGATTTTGATGTGTCATTATTACCACTCTTTCACTTGATGCTACAATCATGGTATCAAAAAACTGTCCAATCACTGGTGAACACGTTGGTATCAATTTCGCGACACAAAAGGGTTACCATAGCAACACTATGACCTGCTAAAAACACCCTTAATTTCAGCTTTCAGAGCTTATATTTCAAAAAACGGCATGGTGAAATTTTTTTATATTATTATTATTTGATAAGCATGATAAGATGCAACTTTTGGCAAAGTTTAAAACATTTCTGTACCTGGGGTTCAGAGCCACCTTAAATTTTCGAAAATTTAAGGTGGCTCTGAACCCTATGTACAGAATCTCCTTAAACTTTGCCAAAAAATGCATCTTATCTTGCTTATCAAAATTTGATATTAAGAAAAAATTTCACGCTACCGTTTTTGAAATGTAAGCGCTTAAAGCTGAAATTAAGGGTGCTTTTAGCAGGTTATAGTGTTGCTATGGTAGCCTACAGTGTCACGAAAATGATACCAACGTGTTCACCGGTGATTGGGCAGTTTTTTGATACCATGATTGTAGCATCAAGTGAAAACGAGTGGTAATAATGACACATCAAAATCTATATCTTGGAAAGTACTAGAAACTGCTTTGAGCCACCTTAACGGAACACTTGCAATCAACTCCCAGACAAGCGCCATTCCAGCCACACTCAAAACTTTACTAGATGTGATAATGAGAGGTCAGACGATCAAAAGGGATTCAGCGGAGAGCCAGGCATGCCTTACGGTTGCTAAGTTGTTGGTTTTTAACACCATATCCCGATTTCGAGACAATCAGGCAATGCTACTGATACCATTCATTACACTTACCATGTCCAAAACAGAGAGTGCCCGCTGCCCATATATGCAGCACTTAAGATCCATGGTGCAACCAGAGAGAAATCTTTGATTGATACCTTCTACTAGCTTGGGATGTGTATATCATACAACAGGCTCCTATCTATCTCTACCGACATAACTAACAGTGTTATTGAAAGATATGATAGGGACGGCATAGTATGCCCTTCCAAGCTACAAGATGATATATTTAGAACCACAGCCATTGACAACATTGATCATAATCCAAGTTCTACTAGCTCACATGACTCCTTTCATGGCACTGCAATTTCTTTGGCCCAGCATCCAACCACCGAAAAGCTAGAGACAGACAGAACCCCGATGTGTTCGATCGTGGTAAAAGCTCAACATCGAAGAAAATTGCGTCACTGCCGTCCTATTAAACTGAGGTACCACTGCTGACTCTTCCTTCCTCGGCCATTGTTGTTCCCAACACTGGTGCTCGCTTGGCATCTACACCGGATCGTGATGAGGCCTCCAACAACAGTGATCGCGAAGATGATTGGTTGGATAACACAAAACAAGTTCGTAATGAGAGGGAGCTAACATAAGAAGACATTGTGTCGTGGGCAGCGTGCTGGGCTTCAAAATCATTACTATCATCCCATAAGCCAGCTTTAATATCGTTGCTGCCGATGTTTACCAAAAATGCTCACTCACTTGCCATGATTGCACATGCCATCAATGTCATCAGCTCAGCTGTTAAGCACCTGAATCCCTCCCGTTGTTACAGTTGATCAGCCGTTGTTTGCTTTAGCAAAGCAAATTCAGTGGAAAGTTGGTGGTGCGTATGACGAAAGGCATGTGGTCGTCATGCTTGGTGGACTGCATATTGAGATGGCTGCCGTTAAAGCTCTAGGTAAGTGGGTTCTTTGAAGCGGTTGGCCAGAGGCGCTAACAAATGCAACAGTCGAGTCACCAGGTGTAGCCAATTCCTTTCTAACAGCAAGCCATTTGACATGAACAAGACGGGCTCATCAAGTGACAACAGCCAGTCTCCATCTACTGATGAAGAAAGTATATGAAGAATACAGCAAAACCAAAGAGATTGATGGGCCATCCACGCCATTTGATGAAAAGAAAGCGTTTTTGAGCATTTTTGGTAAACATTGGCTTTTGAGCGTTTTTGGTAAACATCGGCAGCAACGATATTAAAGCTGGCTTATGGCATGATAGTGATGATTTTGAAGCCCGCCACGCTGCCCAAGACACAATGTCTTCTTTTCTCCAGGTACTCTGGTTTTCCCCTCTCCTCAAAAACCAACATTTCTAAATTCCAATTTGATCTGGGCATCAGGCACTTTAGTCATGAGCCTCTGGCTCGGGTGATTGCGCAAGCACTCCCTGTGTTTGACGTTAAATTTACATTTACATTTACATTTACATGAATGGAGAGAAGAGAAGATGAAGAAACGCCCACAGTTTCTGTACTGGGCTACTGTCCTAGATTTTGAACTTGTCTGTCTCCAACTTGTGAGAGCAATCCAGGAAGCTGATTTTTCATTGTATCTCAAGGCTATTAGAGAGTTACTTCCATAGATGTTTGCTCTGGACAGCCACAACTATGCAAGATGGTTATCTGTTCATTACAGGGACATGTGCAAGCTTCCCCTTAAGGTGATTCCCTAGTAAAAGAACCCGCCATAGATTTCCCATGAAACTTCGTATGCTGTTGTTACATGACAAGTAGATATTAAACACGTAATAAAAAGAGGGGGTCACCGTGCTTGTTTTCACGCCGCAATGCTGGCAAGTACGGTCATTTACGTGACTTTTAGTAATCTCCGTGCGCAACAAATAAGCTCGATTATTTTTTACATGCAGCGTGTTACATCGCGCAGAGTTTGACTTTCTTTGATTGTTTGTTCATCTACGTCCCAGAAAAAATGTCTTCAAATACCCTGCATTCTTTTATCTTTTAAAGAAAACATAATTTAGACATGCGGTGTTGGGCCCGTTATATCTCTCTCTGTAGTTTTTATTTAATATGCCAAAAACGTAGCCATAGATTTCTGCTAATTTTTTTCTGTTATTGAGGACATTGTCCTCATTGAAAATATGAAATAAAAAGTGGGGGTCACCGTGCTCGTTTAAGAGAAAAGGAGTGTTTATCTCGCTATCGAGCTTAGTTTGAGGGAATTCTCTTACGTTTTGCACGCGCACGCTCTCATGTGCGCGCGCTAATGACTCTAAAATCGTGCGCAGTAGGGATGCGCAATGCAATACCAAGGAATCACCTTAAGCATCCAGATGTATAATTATGCAGAATTCCTTAACAGCTCTTTCGTAGTGCACAAGACCAAGAGATTGTTCTTGTCAATCGCCCTAGACCACGCCCACGAGCAAGTTGATGCTGTCGTGAAAGATGAAGGAGGTGCTGTCGGTCTGACCGAGAACCCTGCTGCCCTAAGAAGATGGATGGTCGCTGGTCCAGAGCTTGCACGAACGTTTAAAGAATTTGAGGAAGTAATCTCCACTAGTGAAAGCCAAAACCATGAGAACAATCCAGCAATCCAAAGTGCCTTTGCTTAAGATGTTGTCAACATGGTGTCCTCTTTTGGAGAGCTAGGCAGTCCATTCAAAGAGGTTTGAGAGGATCTTATAGCCCTTCACACAAACGACATCATGAATGAAGAGGTTGTGCGGACTGTTAGAACTGTAAGGCAGCTAGGAGAGCAACATTTCAAAGCATTCCTTAAAGAGAGACGAGGACAAAACAAAGCTTCTAACACATGCCCTTTAAGAAGAATAATCTTCTTACATTTAACCTCCAAGAAAAGAAATTGTGTCAAAAGACAAGGCTAAAATAACAGTGTTGAAGGAAGACTGTGCCCTGTTCTCGAGACTCTACATCGCCTGTCAAAACCAAGAGGGTACCCTTGAAGACTTTAAAAATCAGCCATGGCCACCTTCATTGTTGCAAATGGGACAACTCCGAGGAAGAACCAAAGCAGGCCTTGTAAAGTGCTTGTCAAATGCCTCCAGCCTGACAGTAGAGCAGCCGAGTGTGGATGCAATTATTCTTGATGGAGCTGTTGTGGTCCAGATGCTTAAACCAACAGCCATAAGCTCCTTTGAAGAGGACTTCGACTTTGTGGTTGCAACCTACATCCCGAGGCAGCTAGAAGATGTCATGAGGCTTGACATTCTGTGGGACGTCAACAAAGATGATTGTGTGCAGAAAGTGCCGAGGGCAACGCAAGGATCGGGTCAGAGGAGAAAGGTTTTGCTGTCTACTCGAATACCATCTGACTGGAAGGGATTCTTGAGAGTTGATGACAACAAAGATGAGCTCTTCAAACTGCTAGCAACCAAGGTGCGTGTATAAGACCAGTAAGTTAACCACTAAACCATGCCATTCACTATGTTGGCAAAACACTAAGTTCTGTGTTTACCTTCCAGGTGATTTCACTAGAGCATCCAGAGGAAAAGCAAGTGTTTGCGACACATGGTGAAAATGTGCTTAAATCTCAAGACGGAGCAGATACGAGTGCTCTTGCCCCATGTAATCACGAAGAGGCTGACTCACAGATGATGATTCATGCACTTGATGCTAGCCTACATGACCACCAACGAAAAAAGATCCGAAGTAATGATACTGACGTTGTCGTCCTTCCTGTTTCCACTGCTCCAATTCTCCCATTAGATGAGCCGTGAATCTCATTCAGTTCTTCCAAGCAGGTCCGTTATCTTCCAGCACACAGCATAGCTACATCCCTGGGTCGAGAGAAAGCAGGTGTGTTACCGATGTTTCGTGCACTAACAGGGTGCAACACAGTTTCATTTTCCAGTGGGAGAGGAAAGAAGACGGCGTGGGACGTGTGAAAGGTGTTCCCAGAGCTGACTCCTGTTCTTAAGGCGATGATGGATATTGATGACACATGTTTGGATGCCATCGAGAGATTTGTGATACTCTTATGTGACCGCACGAGCAGCCTCAGTAAAGTCAATAAAGCCAGACAAGAGCTTTTCAAAAGAAAGGCAAGATCCCTTGACAACATCCCTCATTCAAGCAACCCTACAACATGTTAAAAGAGCTGTATTACAAGGTGATTTTGTATGGGGACAGGGGCCTGTTTCTCGAAAGCACCGAAAACTTTTCGGGCCCGTAAAGCCATTTTTAGATCATCTGTATCTAAAAACGGAGAAGAGTATACGAATGAAACTTCGTGTATGAAGCGAATCTCAGTTCATCTTTAGAATATGGGAACAAAAGAGTTCTGTAATGGCAGGGTTCGAGATTTTGCAATGGCTTTACGGGCTCGAAAAATTTCCGGGGCTTTCGAGAAACAGGCCCCTGACCTCCTTAAACCATCCCACATTGCCAAGTCCACCTAGATGGGGATGGCAGGCTGAAAGCAATCACTTGGTGCCTCATTAGACAACACTCTCGCAGGCCAAGGAATCCTGTTATGAGCTGATTCGATGTGGCTGTAAAGCTGGTTGTCGAGGACAACCAATCTGATCTGCACTGGATTGTGCAATTGTGGATGCAACTGCAACTAGTTATTCAAACTCACAACATGTAACCCTAAAGACGTTGAAGTTGACTCTTGGTTCATATTTCTCACCGATAGCATTGCTATAGCTAACAGCACTTGACCAGCTATCTCAACAGCTATAGTCGCTCCACCTGCACCTTGAAGATTCAACGCAACCCTCAGAGAATTAGAGAAACTACGTGAAGCTATTCAAGAATGACCGTATTTCCTTAATAGTGACATTATTAAACAAGTCTAAAATACAAAGTGATCAGGAGGTACAATAATGCAAGCATAGATTTCAGGGTTTTTTTTAACGTAAAATGTTATGTCTTGTCATTAAAATATGTGAACCATGTACTGGGCTTTCAGATATGTTAATTATAGCGTCACACCTCTGTCTTTGACACTCCACCACAGACAGATTTCGAGTCCAGGGCTTAACTTAGCTTGGATCCATATCAGAAATTGTTTGTTACGTGGCTAGTGGTAATCATGCAAAGTTTCATGATTTTATCACAAAAGTGAACGATTTTGGACGATAGCAGCTGGACTATGTTGTACGCATGCTCGTCAACGATGTTACGTATGATTTGCTTCCAGAGGTTCCGGCTTTTGTTATATTTTAGCATTTCTTGTACTAGTCTTACAGGTTGAGACATCGGCAGCGAAACTGCGCTTAAATCAACAAACGTCAGGGAAGAGAATCAACGTAAAATTACGTCGCAGGAAAGCGGCAAAAGTCTACCCAGAAATAGAATGCACAAACGAGAAAGAAAGCGCCGGAACCAACAAATTATTTTGAAGTAACCCGCCCAAAGTTCATCAGATACGACAGTACTTCTTCGCTCACCAAATGTATCCCATACATAATTACGCTCAAAGATATCCGGTTAACGTTGTAAGACTATTAGTTTATCCTGAAACGATCTCGCCGACTCAACCGTTCAAGCTAGGTGGTGTGCGTGCTACGACCGCAATGCATTATTTTGCCAGGTTTCCAACATGACGGAAGATTGTTGTGATGCGAGCGTTTGTTGTGGTTTATCTGCTCATCGTTTTCTCGGCTTTCTCCCACCTTTTCTATACAAAAATGCTATGTTTAGCAAGTATGAGAGTAGTCAAGTCGCATTTTGGTACTAAAGTTCTTTCAGTTAGAGCTTGTCGAGGTAAATAAGGCATTTCTTGAACAAGGAAAATCTCTCACATTTTTGTCTTGCTCTAGTAGGTAGAAACTTTTGGTTGCTCGCAGCTTTCAGGTACTGGTGCTGGGCCTAAAAATATAATGAATCAAAAGCTTAGATATTTTCCTACACGGAAAACATAATGCACCAGTATGCACCAGCAGATTTTTGCCATTTCCACTGATCAAAACTGTCCGTGTTTTACTGTTAACTGGCTGAGTTAATGAAGTCACACATGTCGGGTTGAGCACTTACACTTCACATTTTTGAACTCGATTTGAAAATTTTATTTCCTCTCATGAAAGATTTGATTCTGTGTTCTTCTTGACCTAGGAAAACCCTCTTTAAGATAGTACGTTCCCGCAAGTTTATTATCAATTCACGTCAAAACTGGTTCAGTTTTACCACCTCGAAAGTGTAATTTGTTTGTACTGCAGTACTGATTCTGACCTTCCAAATAATCTGTCTGCTTTTTCCAGCTATGTATTTGATTGCAGTAGCAGGATATCAGGAACTGTTATTCTTGGTCTACATTATTTAGGTCCAGATCTTACCCCAGTGGAAGCTCATGAGGCAATAAAGGTTTTTTGCCATGTTGTCAAGTTTGTTTGTTCCGTACTAATTCCATGACTGTACATCTGAAGTCATATTGGAATGTTCTATTCTAAAGCTGTATCTGTTGACACAGTTAGCTTATCATCTGTAATTTTTTGGGAGGATTGGAAAAATGGTGCAAAACTTCAGTAAAACTCAATTGAGTTTCATTCATGATGTGCAAGTGCTATTATAGCAACATTTTTTTAAAATCTGGTAGTAGGTCCTGGCTACACAGGCCACTGATGTCAAATTGTATTATGAAAATGACAATGTCTGTTTACATCATTTATTTAATATACACTTTCAATAACCTCAAAGAAATGATACTGCCTTATATATCAAACGATGTCACCACTGCATTATCTAGACGGTTTGTATTTAAAACTGTTCATGTACTGGCTGATTAAGCTTCTGTGGGTAAGATTAAATTATTTGGCTGATGATATCCTCCCAATACACCTTGGCATGTTACTTTCAATTTTAGCTTGTATCT
>Ga0126343_10001867_pt1 | contig 10355 bp, 7 predicted proteins | sample Cyp2metagenome_FD_92531 | JGI IMG/M metagenome (GOLD analysis project Ga0126343, IMG submission 92531) | Coral microbial communities from Lord Howe Island, Old Settlement Bay, Australia - Cyphastrea 2 metagenome | ecosystem: Host-associated > Invertebrates > Cnidaria > Coral ... | reverse complement strand
TCATTCCAGTTTAGGTCAAACCTCGGCGCTTAGCGATTTTCATTGACTACGTTTATTTCACTTGTGTATGGTCAAAGGAACACTAACCGGACTGTCATTTGCTAAGGATCTTACGGAGAATCATAGGTATTGAACATTACGAACTCTCGTGAATCAAGGTTACAGTAACACGAGTTTTCGTATTGTAAACAGAACAGTATCGAGCGTTTCCCTCGTTGATCTAAACGAATAAACCATGGACTTCACGGCTGTTACAAGAAATGAGAAAATGAGTCGTGTTTTTGATGACTTGTGAGTTCCTTACTGGATTCCGAAGCAAACAACAACAACAACAAGTAGTAGATTTAGTATTGTAATTAAATAAACAAAAGTGTATTGTAAGTAATTTGCGTGTTATAGATAATGCCAAGCAATTTTTGTCAATTACTGTCAATTAATAAGTTATGTACTTAATATTGTAAAGTGTGATGTCCAAACTAAAGAGCAAATTATTAAAAGATAAGTAAATAAATAAATAAATAAATAATAAATAAAACAACAATAATTTTATTTTAACAATATTGAAAGAGGCGAATGATAAAATATTTAGGAGGTGGTGTGGCCAAGTGATTAGGGAGCTGGATTTTTAATCCGGAGGTCCCAGATTCAAATACTCCTCCCTGTCACTAACTGGATTTGTGTTTGGTGGTCCCAGATTCAACTGCTAACCGCATTGTTAATAGCCAATTAATCGTGCTCCCGCCAGTTGGGAGTTTTTACAAGTTGGTGTTGAATTTACAATATTTAGTAAGTTGTTAATTTCAGTGTCCTCAATAGATATAGTAGTGCCCGAAATTCTGACTCTTAAATTAAGTGAGCCAAGTAGGGCCGGACAGGGAAAATTTGGCCATTTTCAAACTTAAGGCAACAACACCTAACCGGTCCCAAAACGTCACAACCGGCTGGTGATGATCATTTGACTGGGAATTTATTCTTTCCCGAGGACCAAAAGAGGAACTGTTTACTTTCTAAATAGTTTGGTACACAATTCGTAGCCTACTTCAAACTGCATTAAAAAATGTTGAAATAGAAGATTTCATTTCCGTCCAGAACTGCAAATTTAGCAGGACGTATGCAATCTGAGGAAAAAGTTATACCTGGAGTTTGGCCGTCACCTTCGCTTGATACGCCCTGGCTGCCGTTTCTTCGGCCAACCTCTGGTCATAGTCTTTCAGAATATTTAGTTGCGCCTTGCATTTTTCCATTTCCTCCTGTAGTCTCTGCAATTATAACAATGGTTGCATGCCTTAATAATAATGATAACAATAATAATAATAATAATAATAATAATAACAATAATAATGATAATAATAATAACAATAACAATAACACTAATGTCTTTAATAAACCATAAGAAAAAAATACATATCCTGCGTTACATAACAAGAGCTGTGTATCGTTATTCTACTTAGAAATGCTAGATTACTTTAAGGATTACGCCAAGTACCGGTCAACCAGGATATCTACCAAAGTGACCTTATTCTTTGGAACAACCAAGACATAACCATTGAAGGCAAATCGCTTTTCTGGAAGAGGTGGGCTGAAATTGGAATTTAACATTCAAGATATTTTACATGAAAATGGTAAATTTCTTACCTTCGAAGAATTTAATCAAAAGTACAATATGTCAGTTAATTTTTAAAACTTTTTCCAAATCCTTGCATCTTCCCCACCGAACCTCAAATCTAAGGCGGCTTCTACGCTAAGACCAGAAAATTCTGTTCTTGATAATTCCGACATTTTCAACTTTTCCACTGAAAAATCGATTCTTCTTAAAATGAAATGTAAAGAATATTATCTTCTGTTCCAAGAAAAATCAGAGGTTACCCCTACAGCCATCAAGTCTTGGGACAAACATTACTCAGGCATAGAAGATAAAAGGAAATAAATATTCCAAAATATACCTCACCTCTCGGCTGACAACAAACTGAGATAATTATCTTTTAAATTATTACATTGCATTTTAGTGACCAAAAAGGAGCTTAAGAGGTTCAAAATATCCGATAGTGAAGATTGTTTTTTCTGTAAATCTCCTGATTCTTTAGAACATGCCTTTCTGGAGTGTCCTGCTGGCCTAAACGTATTTCAAGAAATACTTGCATGGTTCAAGAATGGGCACAGGGTTAACTTTACACCATCTAAAATAGAGCTATTATTTAAGGACTATGATCTTCCCCCAAGTATAAGTTCAAACCTAACCCGGAAGTTTGGGATTTTAGTTGTGCAAACTCAAAAATATTATTACTCTTACAAAATGTTGGAAAAAAACTACCAATCTTCTTGAATTGAGGTCTGCGTTATCTTTACTATGGAAAGCTGAAAAGTGCGAAAGTGTTGTTTTATTTTAATTTTTATTCTCGTAAATTGGATTCTAGTAAGTTGTACATGTAAGTAGTGTGACTAAATAATAAAAAAATAATAATAAAAAAATAAAAAAAATAACAAGAGCTGTTTACAAATTTACAATAATGTAACTAAAAGTAAATTATGTAATTATAACAAGTTGTGCTCAAAAACTAGTCTATTTACAAATGTGTTCTTGAAACGTTCGGTGTTAATCTCTGGGCGGAGGCAAACCGTGCGACGTAAATTATATTGCTGTTGCTCAGGCTTCGGTAGAATTTCATTTAACGGGTGATAAGTTAGAGCCCTAGCTTTACTAAATAAATTCTTGTCCTGCGTATGCATGATATCCTTGACATTCAAAGGAACTGAAAGGTACCGCCGCTTGTGACATCTGTTTAAAAAGTTCTGTATTGTGTTTAGATCACGTTCATAAGCACCATACACTGAAAGACCATAAGTTAAATTAGGCAATACAATTGTCTTAAAAAGGAGGCCTTTTTCATTCTGGTATTGTGCTGAGCTTTGTAAGCAGCAAAAGTTTTTTTTCCAAATAAATTCTGAAAGTCAGTGCCAATCGACATCACTCTTGAGTCGAAAGTGCCATTCACGGGTGTTTTACTGCGCTTTTCAATAACATGCGGACTCCAAAATTCAAAGCTCAACCGAAAAATGCCCTTTTTGCTGCCGTCAATCAAATGTTTGGCGGCTCCTCCATGCTTCCGACAACTACCGAGCGAAATGGCAGCAAAAAACACATTTGTCGATTGAGCTTTGAATTTTGGAGTCCTCATGATGTTATTGAAAGGCGCAGTAACATATAATTAATATTAGTCATTCATGAAGGTGCGATTAAGGACTTGCTGTTTCAGTACGAGAAGCAGGAATCGAAAAAGAAAGTAAAAGCCATCAAAATTTAACTGCTAGAAACTGTTTCGAGCCAACTTAAATCATAAAATCCAAGATGTCTCTATCTTCCTTGGAGTCAATAAAAGAAAAACATGATATGATATTTTAAGATAGCTTACTCTCCTTATATAAAAGAAATAATCTACTTACCAGATTGAGTTGAAAGAACACTGCTGCAATAACATGTTTGGCACCAATTGCACACTTGTCATAGTCATCTTTGAGTTGATTATAGGCGTCAATGATGTCTTGAAAAGTTAAGCTTACTGCCTCTCTTGTTCTCAGCTTCTGAAGTAGTGGATCCAAATGTTTTCTTTGAAGTTGTTGAATGAGGTCTTTGCAGAATTCTTCTGTATCTGTCGCATTCTTGTTGTGCCATGATTGTAATGTGTCGTCCGTGAGTTTCTGTTCATGTAAGGTAACACTTCGTTACATTCAGCAGGAAACTATTAACAGATATTTCAAAATCTTATATGACGATAATAAAAACTACAATCATTATTCCCCACCCCCCCATTGAGATACTCCCTATATGGGGGTCTGCCTTCCACTTGCCAAAACTCGTACCCTATTTGAGACCATAAGCTGCAATTCTTCCTACATAGATAGATACATACACGCATACGTGCTCTTTATTTAAACATGGTAGAAACACCAATTTTCTCTTCTTTTTCAGATAGTAACTCAAAAAAATACGCTAGCAGTAGGTAGGGCTTAGGGCGACCTTTAATTTTAAAAAATATAAGGTGGCTCTGAACCCATGCACAGAATTTTTCACAACTTTGCCAAAAGTTGCACCTTATCATGCTTATTAAAATTCGATATTAAGAAAATATTTAACCTTGCCGTTTTTGACATATGATCGCTTAGAGCTAAAATTAAGGTTGTTTTAGCAGGATATAGTGTTGCTACGGTAACCAATTGTGTAACGAAAATGATACCAACGTGGTCACCAATACTTGGGCAGTTTATTGATTGCAGCATCAGTTGATAAAGAGTGGTAATAATGAACCATCGAAAGCTACGTCTTGGAAAGTACCGGACACTGTTTTGTGCCACCTTAAACTAAAAATATACAAGACTACTTAAACAGACTACTTAAACGTCGACAAGGTGAACTTTTATAGACCATACATAACAGCGGGCACCTTACACAAACCACAACGACAGTGAAAACGTCGCTTAAGCAAGGGGTATAATAAGTGGTACAATAACTTTGCAAGTGATATAAATCTTCGTGCATTTCTTCACAACCTATGGGAGACAAACTAGTGCACCACGTAGGCATTATTTTCATTGAATGCTTTCTTGGCGTATTTAGTTCTAACTAGTCCGTGCTTGTTAAAAATGTTGACGTTCGTGCTTGTTATTGCTCAATGAGGTTCCTGGGAAGTCTAAATTCGCGGTAAATTCAAGCTAAAAATTGATCGATCTGTAAGAACGCTGTGACAGGAATATGGGATAGGTGAATTGCACGCTCCTAGTGATGGGCTTCTGGCACTGAATTTCAAAGCGGAGAAACCTAACGAGCATCCGCATGCATGCTCAAGTTTGAAAAAAATGGCGGCATCATTACTCGAGCCCCCAAGTAGAGTTGGGGATGCACAGATAGCTGTGCAATACGTTTTTACGCTCTGAAGCACTGAATTGGAAATAACGAATTTACACCTTCAAAAGTTTAATCCGTCATGATCACCTTCGCTTGCTATCCATGAACTTTCAAAAGACAATTTTCTTGGCTTAAAACGGAAAACAACAAAGAAGCATCGCGTTGATCAGAAAGCGAATACACCATGTAAGAGGAAGAAAATTCTCTTTTGGAAAATGCGAGTTAAAGACACAAACTTCATTTCACACTTCTCTCACTTTTTAAAACAGAGAGGATATTCTCAACGTACCTTGAATTCATCCAAACAGTCTTCAACTGTGTTGGTTAACAATCCTTTGGTTTGTACCATAACCTCGTTTTGGCATTCTTCAAATGCTGCATCATGACTCTTACGTATGTCACCTCCATCAAGGGGTAGTCTACCTTTCAACTCTGACATCATAATAGCGCTGTATTTCCTCATTGCGGCTTCTTTGGCGTCAGCACATATTTTCTTGACAGACACATTCCAAGCATCCTCGAAATTTGGAATGGCACCGGGGGTATTGATGGCCTCAACGTATACCCTAAGCATATGGGAAAGACCTGGAAAAAAAAGAATATGCTTTCGCTTACTTTGAAAGGTCAACTTCAACCAGTGTTCTTCGCGTGACTCCGATGCTGCTACCATTTAGATATTAGTCGCACGGGTGAACTCTCATAGAGAACTCTCTGTTTACTGTCACCTTTTAGGTTAGTTTGGGGCCTACTACCGTGTGAGTAATTTCTAATTCAGAGTTTTATCATTGCAATGAATGAATGAAGATGTTTGTAATAGCTCTGGTCCTTATGCACTGCGAGCAGAGTCGTTTCCGGATATTTCCCAGATGAGTAGGGACATGCCTTCTTCTTCTGTCTCGACTTATCTAGAAAATATCGAAGCGACTCTGCTCGAAGAGTGAGGCCCGGGTCAAACGCCGTACTTTTCATGAGCCGAACCCAATTCAAACAATTAGGCTCATGTTAAGTTCGGCGTTTTGACCCAATTAAGTTCGAGTGATTTTATTTGGAGCGGCTGAGGCGCTCTTCACGCCTGGTCAGCCGTGAATAACACCTGAAGACCGACTTTAAGTCAAACGCCGATCTTCACATGAGTCGACCCAAACACAGAATCAAAGGTGCCATTTTGACTTTACCTTGAAAAACCACTGAACAAGACTGCTTTTTTATTCATTTGCTGTAGCAGATCGGTTCCAATGAATTAAGTGCGACGTTTGTCTGAAACAGGTGTTCTTTTTATTATAGAGGAGTAAGTTTGTAAGGAAACTGTGGTGCTGCGTCGCCATATGTTTCTTAGAATGATTGGGGAGATTAAAGTGCCTCACGACCGGTTTAGATGCGGTTTGGTTGTGTTCTCGGAACCGGTCGCTTAGCCGTCTCCTTGTTTCACCGATGCATAGCTTTCGCGAAGAGTGCCAGTTATCCAGTAGATGACATTGACTGAGGTACAGGTGAAATGATCAGTGATCTTGATCGATCGCTTGGGTCCCGATATTTTCTCAACGTTGCGAATAAAACGACATGTTTTGCATCGTGCGCGAGCGCATTTAAACGTTCCGGGTTGATCACTTAATTGAAATACACTTATCACTAAAAAGTTACTTGCATATATGTTTTTGTCGCGTTTGAATGAAATTCAAGCTAATGGAGATTGCCAAAAGACTCCACCAGTATCAGGATCATTTTGAAGTAATTTAAATTTTTTTTAGAATGATTGATTTTACCGCGTGGTTGCGAGGATGAAATTTGAGGGTGACTGAAATTCTATCGCTGTTTTCTCTTTGTGAAGTTTGTAGTGCTGACTGTCGACTAATTTGTTGGGCGCGATGATGGCCCGTCTGAACAACACAAGCAGGATAGCCACGTATGTCGATAAATTTGCACATTTCCTCTGATTTTAATGAAAAATCAGAGTGGTCATTACAAAGACGACGAAGGCTAAGAAACTGCGAATAAGGAATGGAATTCTTGACATGTGATGCATTGTCAAGATGAATACAACAGGTAACTACGAGAATCTGTGGGTTTGTAGTGCACACTAATGCATAAACCGTTACCTTCGATAGAAACTTTGATATCCAGAAATGCTAAAGAACTATCGGAAATTTCCCGGGTACATTTAAGAGCAGGGTGAAATGAATTGACGGCGGTTATAAATTGATTGAGTTCCTCTCTGGAAGAAGAGATAGCGCCGATACAGTCGTCAATTTAGCGACGGTAGATTTCAGGTTTTGCTGCCATTGTATTGATTGAAAACTTGGTGTTCAATGTAGCCTACGAAAAGATTAGCTTAGCTGGGTCCCATTTTCATTGGTACCCATTTTAGTACCCATGTATGGGCGCTATCTCTTCTTCCAGAGAGGAACTCAATCAAATTACAACCGCTGTCAAGTAAACTGGCTGCTGATTCCGAGGTACCCAATGATTTAGACGTCATGAAGCAATAGCCTCAAAATCATGATGCATTTCAACGTAAACATTTCCCCTTAATACATCTTTCCACATATCTAACTATAAACGCCGATCTTCACCTGAGCCGAACCAAATACATAAAGTAATTTAATGTATTTAATGTATTTTATAGCAGTTTTTGTTTTCTTGTTTTCGCGTGTAAACGTGCTGCCAGTTTGGTACTGGCAGCATTAAAATTGATGTGCATTAATTAAAGTTTTCGTACTTGTGTTTGAAATATTACGTGAACATTGCATTTGTGAATTAATCTGAACATTGCAATTAATTAGCTTTTTGCCCCATTTTAAGCAAAATTGAAAAGATCATGCGAAGTAAGGCATTTCAGTGAGCCAAGTTATCAGTTGTCTTCATGCAGCTACTTTCAAAGACTGATGCAGTTTGCCTCATCCTTCTCTTTTTTGCCGACTTTTTTGATATTGTTTGATGGACAGCTTGTAGATCGAGCTTAGTGGTTTACTTTGTTTAAGGGAGTTCAGCACGTATCAGTGTGGATCTAAATGCACTTTTATCTCCTACTGGATTTAGTTTGGCTGGAATTGAGATCCGCGTCTGAATCAATTCAGCCGGTCTTAATTCCGGTCGACCTAAATTCGATTTCACTTCGGCTCATTTGAAGAACGGCGTATGAATCGGGCCTAAGCGAAGCGCAGATCCTGCAGTAAGTAAGAATTTAGAGGACAAGATCTACGCATTAGAATTACCACAAACAGCTAGCAACAACATCCATACATTCTTCAAATAAATAGTGTTTACCGAATCACACATATGTAAGTCGTTTTCTCCGGCAAATGTGCACAGAATTCTATACATAATACTTCAGTTGAAAGCTTAAAGTGCCACTAACCCCAAAAATGTTTTCCGCTGAACTCGACTAGCGACTTTGAAATGGAAAGAAAATATATATGTCGCAGCCGTCCAAACCGTAGCTAGACACCGAATTGTAATGCTAGATGATACGGTTCTTTCACTAAAAGTCTTGTCCAGTTTTGATAAAATATGAATGCCAATAACCCAAAATTGTTTGAACACGAAGCTCAGTCAAAAGTCTCTTGGATGTTTCAGCCCAGTTCTCGAAGTGACGTCATCAGTAGCCCGACCCAGATCCCACTTTGCGCGGTCACGAACATAGAAATCACATGTTTAAACACCTTTAGAAACACAGGGAGTTTCTCAATCGAGATATTTTTTTCGCTGTAGTAATCAGGGAAACTAGTGAATTTTATTAAACGAAAAACAAATTCTGGGGCTAGTGGCACTTTGAAGAATTTTTATTCCTAATGTGGATGGCCAAGATGCTCTAAGTAGCTCAACTGGCCAGGATAATATCGCAATCTTGGGAATCCTTCCACCGGTTAATTATGCGGATATACGACACACCAGTTTAGACCAAACTAGTAATTAAAAATGATACCACAACAAACTAATGTAAGTTGGTGTTACCTTCGCCACTGACAAATTCTTCCGCATTGAGGCTGGTTTTTGGGGCAAAGTGGTTCTTCAAGAGGACCTTGAATCCCTCTAAGTCACTCACAAACGCAGGCTCTAATTGACTTTCATCCTCGCTCATAGTTGCTAGCACAGCTGGATAACTTGATGGTGGAGGTAAACAAAAAGCATCGAAACCACGAAAGAAATTGAGGATGCTACAAACAACTTCCCTGCATTTGGGAGCTGACTTCAGCTCTGGAAACACCTAGACCAAAAATAAATCGTATATGCAATATCGCATTGGTCAAAGGGCAAATAGGGATTAATTTCTCGGTATTTTCAACGTAACGGTTACACAAAATCGCCTGAGTCGCGTGACGAGGAGGGCAATTTTGAAAACTTTAAAAATACAAGTGGAATGTATCCTTATTTGCCCTAGGGCAACTGCGATAACTTGTTCATCATATATAGGGCACAAATTCTGTACAAGGGAAAAATTTCAAGATGCTGCCGTCGCGTTAACAGATTTGCCGGTTGTCATTAAAGAACGAGTTAGCAGTAGAGCGGGGGAAGCTTACTATAATGGCAACAAAACCACAGCAAGTTCAATTCACCCAAAGCAATTTCTTACAAATAAATCTTTAAACAATCTAACTTAATTCACCTGTTTTTCGAAGCTTGCAAAGGCGTAAAACTACTTCATCGATCGATTAAAGACGTAAACAAATGTTGAAACGAGCTTTTATAACTTCTTGAATCCAAAGCTCTCCTTTTCACCATGAAAACGTAACGTAACAACAAAATTTACTCCTTTTTTACGCCGAAAAGGTGACCTTTTCAAGGAAAAACAACGAGGCAGTTAGAGCGATCAACGATCGACGATCTCCTTGAATTGGCACAAATAACAAACAAATCTGGCATACTTGAAGCAATAGACTTTGAAAAAGCCTTTGATTCGCTAGATCACACGTTTCTGTTAAAGGTGTTGGAGAAAGTCAACTTTGGGACATATTTTTTACAATGGATTAAGACCTTTTGTACAAACATATCAAGCTGCGTTTTAAACAATGGATCTACCGCAGATCTCTTTCAAGTGTGGCGTGGTGTACGGCAAGGTGACCATTCTTTTTGAAATACATTAGCAACCCAAATTAGACAAGATGATAACATTCATGGTGTGATGGTCCAAAACGAGAAAATTAAATTAACATTATTTGCCGATTGCCTGTTGGTAAAGTTGACCATTAAACTGGAAAAGCTGATTGGTTGTGGCCATTTCAAGTAGTCTAGCAAGCTGATCCTGTTGCAGATTAAGTCCAAAGGTTTTGTTGAACCAATCATCAGTGAAGGCTTTGTTGACTAAGATTTTGATAGTCTCGTCTTAAGGCACATTGGTGAAAAGAGCTGTGACGCCATAAGAGACCAATATGTCATCTTCATTCATAGTGTGGGTACGAATCTCATCAGCGAAGGCAAAAGCATCAGTGATTGTATACTCATTAAGAGAAAGTGGCTT
>Ga0126343_10001866_pt1 | contig 10359 bp, 3 predicted proteins | sample Cyp2metagenome_FD_92531 | JGI IMG/M metagenome (GOLD analysis project Ga0126343, IMG submission 92531) | Coral microbial communities from Lord Howe Island, Old Settlement Bay, Australia - Cyphastrea 2 metagenome | ecosystem: Host-associated > Invertebrates > Cnidaria > Coral ... | reverse complement strand
CTTCTGTCACTCGTCCGAAGCAACGAAGAAGGCAAAATCGGTTTTCTGCAGACAGAAAACCGGGTTTGCGTGGCGCTCTCTCGCGCTAAGAAAGGGTTTTTCTGCATCGGTAACATCAGCCTTCTGAAAACTAAGAGCCAATTGTGGAACGACATTGTGAATGACATGCGAGAGCAAGGAAACGTTGGAGAAGCATTGATGCTCACATGCCAAAACCACCCGCAAAACGTGATTCATGCGTCACGTGCGGAGGACTTCAAGAAGGCACCAGAGGGAGGTTGCACTGTGCCATGTGCCACGCGACTGGAGTGCGGTCACGTGTGTGATATGGTGTGCCATCCGACAGATCCAGAGCACAAGGAATACAAGTGTAATAAACCTTGCGCTAAGACGTTGTGCGCTCGAAAGCATAAGTGTACCAGGAGATGTTACCAGGAGTGTGGTCCTTGCATGGAGCTCGTGACAAAGAGACTCCCTCTCTGTGGCCATATTCAGAAAGTCCCTTGCCACAAAAATCCTTCTGAAGTGAAATGCCAGTCACCATGCTCAAAGATTCTACCACGGTGTGGCCATAAGTGTACGAATCTGTGCTCTGAAGAGTGCAGTGTAAAGTGCACCGCCAAAACAAAGAAATCCTGGCCTTGTGGACATGAAAACGAGACGGAATGTCACGTGGATCAAAAACACAGTCCGTGCGAGGCACCTTGTGGTGTGACCTTAAAGTGTGAACACCCTTGTGCTGGTAAGTTCTAATAGTATCTTGTAACCGATGAGGGATAAACACTGTTACAGGTCGATAGAGGGAGAAAGTTTCTAAAGAAACTGTGGTGCTGCGTCGGTGGAGAGTACAACAAGATTATTTGGTTTTATCAACTGGGTTTATAATGTAAATTGGCCAACGTAAAGAGATACGAACGCTGACGTTTCGAGCGTCAGCCCTTCTTGGGAGCGAATCGAGGAATTGTGGGTTATGTGTGGTTTATATAATGAAAGATGGAGCTACGCTATTGGTCGGTGCATGGTAACGTGAAAAACAACAATAAATGAGTTGAATGAAAAGCGTTCGTTGATACCGTGAGGATTAAGAGTGCCGATTTGAAAAACAAATTTTTGTTCTTGATTTTTGCGCCTTTCCGTGCTTCGTTGATGTAGGGAAAGTCCACAGACTGCCATATGTTGCTTAGAATGATTGGGAAGATGAAAATGTCTCGCGATCGGTTTTTGTCGGCTTTCTCTACGTCACGAAGGTGTTCTTGGAATCGGCCGACTGTTCGTCTCACTGTTTCGCCGATGACGACGATGGCATTGGGTGAGGTACAAGTGAAATGATCAGTAACCTTGATGGATCGCTTATGTCCCGATATTTTTTCAACGTTGCGAATGAAACGACTTGTTTTGCATCGTGTGCGAGCGCATTTTGTTTGCAGTGTATTTGACTAAAAAGATACCTATGTTTTTGTCGCGTTTGAAGGAAATTAATGGCGGTTGCGAAAAGATTCTACTAGTATCAGGATCAAAAAAGTAAAAGTAATTTAATTTTTTTTAGAATGATGGATTGTACCGCGTGGTTGTTAGGGTGAAATGTGAGGGTGAATGGAATTCTATTATTATTTTCCTTCTGTGACGTTTGTAGTGCTGACTGTCGATCAATTTGTTGGACGTGATGATGGCCCGCTTGAACAACAGAACTAGTTCAGCTAGACAGAGAGGTGTTTAGTGTCTATTCCGCCTGGCTGAACTAGTGTTAACACTCAACTGTTTTTCATTCGCGGACAATTATTATAAACAAATCAATGGCGTGGCCATGGGTATCAAAATGGGACCCAGCTACGCTAATCTTTTCGTAGGCTAGGTTGAACACCGATTTTTCAATCAATACAACGGCCCTAAACCTGAACTCTACCGTGATGGTCGCTACATTGACGACTCTATCGGCACTACCTCTTCCACCTGGGAAATTTCCGATACTTGTTTAGCATTTCTGGATATGAAAGTTTCTATCGAGAGCAACGATTTATGCACCAGTGTTCACTACAGCTTTTCATTCAACGAATTTGTTCTGTTTTTCACGTTATCATGCACCAACCAATAGCGTAGCTCTATTTTTTTCTAAATAAACCACACACAACCCACATATCCTCGATTCGCCCCAACGAAGGGCTAACACTCAAAAAGCCACAATGGCCGACAAAAGTAGTTGAGGTTGTTGACTGAATCGAGTGCGAACTGCCACATTTCACTTATTCCATTTCAAATCCGGTTTAGATTGAGAGCCACCCCCCTCCCCCTTGTCAATGTTGTACAAGAAAGAGGCAAATTCTAGAGACAGGAAAACTTACAGGGGAACCTGAGTAACTCAGCTCTCTAATCATGAGGTTTGAGATTTTGCCTCGGCTTTGCGGGCGTGAAAACGTTTCGGAACCTTCGGGAAACGAGCCCCTGCCCAGTTGTTGCGAATAGTGAGCCCCTCTTAAGAACTTCATCGTCAATTTGAACTTAATCGTCAACATTTCAAACTGGGACTTATGTTTTCAGACAAAAATTCCAAAGATGAATGAATGAGAGCGCAACTCTCTTAAAAGTTCAGTAAATTTTGGCATTTTAAAATTCTTTTTGATCCCCCTGAGGGATAATGTTATGTTTATTGCTACTGCGATACGTAAGGGTTTCTGACCAAGTGTGAGATCAAGATGGCTGAATATTGGCCAAGTTCTTTTTTGCGTGGTTATGGACCGACACGAGGTCGAGGTCCATAAACTTCGTACAAAAAAGGAACAAGGCCAATTTCCAGCCTTCCTGATGGAACAAGCTTGATCAATAAAGGATTTATTATATGGCTTTCGGGAAAATTTTTCTTTCGTGATAGCTTCATCTTGCACGCTCGGGTAACCAATCACAGTGCAGGGTTTGAGTCATCCTGCCCGCTCACGGAGCTAGCCATATAATAAAATATGGTGTAGTCGCACTGTATCTATGTTACACGAGAAACAAGATAGTGAATGTTCTTAAAGCTAAATTGACTGACGTGTTTGCGTCACAACGTTTATAGTAAAAGCTATATAAGACCATATACTTTTAGTACTTCTTGGTTCTTCGCCCACCATTTTATTTTATTTTTATTTTTTCACGTTTTTCTAACTTTCTATTTTTCTATTGATTATGAAAAAATACTCGTAACTATATTGTGATAGACTGGCACTAGCTATCCGCGTGTCAGATTGATTGATTGGTTTTCATTATAGGTGACTGCTTTGGTTGTCTTCGTGGTCGAGTCCATGTGCCATGCAAGGCCAAGTGTGACCGCACTCTTTTCTGTGGTCACAGATGCAGTGAGCCGTGCACCAAAAACTGCCCTCCGTGCAAGGAAAAATGTGGCAACTACTGTAAACACAGCAAGTGCAAGAAGACATGTGGTGAACCATGTGATCCTTGCAACGAGAAATGCATTTGGCAGTGCCGGCATCATAGATGCACGAAGCTGTGCGGGGAGCTGTGCGATCGTCAACGATGTAACGTGCCATGTACAAAGCTACTTCCATGCGGGCATCCTTGTATCGGTGTCTGTGGGGAAATATGCCCGAAGAAGTGTCGAGAGTGTCACGAAGACGAGGTGACGGAGATATTTTTCGGAACCGAAGATGACCCGAACGCAAGATTCGTGGAGCTGGCAGACTGCGGTCACGTGTTTGAAGTTGAAGCGATGGATCAGTGGATGGACCAGGCGGAAACAACGAGTGATGGGAAGCCTGTCAATGTTCAACTCAAGCTATGTCCAAAATGCAATACTCCTATCCGCACTTGCTTAAGGTACGGCAACATCATTAAGAAGATTCTGGCAGACTTCGAACGAATCAAACAAAAAGTATTACTAGACAAAGTACGGCGTGAGCAAGAAACCGCGAGGCTCAGATTGAGGGTGGAAAAGATTGACGAGTTCCCGGATGACAAGAAAGACATCATCAAGACGCTGAAGTTTAAGAATCTCACAGATGAACAAGTCAATGTGGTTGAGAACCAGATCAGCTTTTTAACTTTCCTTCAGCAACTCAAGGTGGAGATAGGTAAGGCGGAAGAGGCAGAACAGGCAAGACCAAAAACCTACGAATCCAGATTGTTGCTTCAGGAGACGAAGGACGACCTGGATAGTAAAGTGGAACAACTCCGAAAACGTGTGATGAGGATTCGAGCTCGATTTAGCGACCAAGAACTTGAAGAGCTTAACGAAGAAATGTACAGAACACAGCTTGTGATCGACTTCAGAATGCTGAAGATGCAACTTGACATCCGGGCTCTTAGATTGGGAAGCATGGACACTGTCAAGGTTGATCGTCTTAAAAGAGAATTGGATTCAGACAAACCAATCGGTAAGAGAACAGTAAGTGTTTAACACGTTATAGATAACAACTTTTTACCCGAGTAGGTGTTTTATCTCCGTTTCTCTGTGAGTGTTCTGAATGCGAGTTACTGGAACTGCGTAAAATTTCAGTTCCGGTGTTGTTTTTTTCTCAGCTTGGGTAGTAAGAATCGGGGGAAGGAGGGTGCGAGATTTTCAAGGAATTTCCTAAAACGACTCTTTTATCATTCTTCAGGAAAAGTAAAAACCAATTTATTTCGCTGTTTGCGAACTGTATTCTCTTCGCTGCAGCGGATAATTAGGGACTCGGTAGTCATTGATTTTAAATTGACTGCTTTGCAACATTTTCAGACAAAGATCATCGAGAGCGTTACTTTGCTCGTATAAAACGGATCAGAAGAGAGCAAAATCTTGATGTGAGTTACCTTGCTGTTACAAGAGAGGAGAAAGATCTGATTGTGAAGGCCATGGGGCTGACACAGGGACACTGGTTCAAATGTCCAAAAGGTAAGTTGAATGCTTTAGTGTGAGATGATCATAATAATAAATCTCCTTGCAAGTTTCAAGTTATTTTCTATATTGGCCCCTAGGGAGAAAATTGTGTTAGATCCTTGCCCTTGCAAGTGCGCATCGAGACGTGTTTTCGTACTTTTGAGTTGACACTGAAGAGTTGAATAACATTAGCTTGATAATATATATAGGACCCTGCGCTTGCACTGCTTTGTCAAAAGCCATTTTTTATCAGCACTCATTAGCTATTTTTTATTGTCAATAAGCGGACACTCGACTACGTCTCGTGTTTTCTCCTACTCTTCTGTAGTGCTCTAATGCTTCCTGCGTGCTTTACAACAGAACAGAGCACAGTCAAGACTTCTTTATTTGTTGATAAGCAAAAGTAAAACAAACAAACAAACAAACAAACAAGCTATTATTCAAGTAAGATCAAACAAGGATGAGAGTGAACAAGAGTTGGTACAATTCATGCAGTGCCGGGATGCAAGCTCTCCTCGATTCTCAAGAAGATTTGAGCTGTATCAAATTTGTTGAAGTAGCCGAGAGTTGTTAAGAGCCGTATGAGGGCTTGCGGGAGTTGACGGCATGTTTGTTTTTTTGCAATCCTTGTGCGCGCGCTGAATTGCATAAGTGAAAGAGCGCGCGGAAACTGTTTTCAGCCACTTGCCACCTACTACAACTGGCAGATATTTAAACGCATTCTTCATTGGTGCGAGCTGAGAGCATCCTGTGTTCCAGCCCTTTTATATGTCTGTGTTCGGCAGGCTACCATTGGTGAAAATCAGCCATAGAATTTATGTATTAGGTGTACCGCAAGTGTTTATAACATCAAGCATTACCACCGTTTTCGTTGATACGCGACTTTGGAGAACAAAACACTCGCGGAAACGTTTCCAAAATTTCCGTCAGTCTTATGTGTTATCGACATGTCGGATCGAAATCCACCAATCACAGCCGGCAAGCATGACGTAGAGAAAGTTAGAAGGTCACGCTAGTGGCTGTGATTGGTGGATTTCGATCTGATCTGTCAATAACACGTAAGACTGACGTAAATTTTGGAAACGTTTCCGCGGGTGGTTTGTTTTCCAAAGTCGCGTATCAACGAAAACGGTGGTAAATTCACGTATATTTCACTCCCTATTTTCCAATCTCAGTCCTTGTTTCATATAACTGGTCTCAACCAAGCTGTATATTTTTTGCTCTTTTTCCTTTCTATTCTTAAAGGTCATATCTACTGCATCACAGAGTGTGGTGGAGCGATGGAAGAAGGCAACTGCCCTGAATGCGGCTCAAGAATTGGTGGCCATAACCATCAGCTGCGATCTGATAATCAACTTGCCCGTGAAATGGATGGCGCCCAATACGCTGCCTTCTCCGATATGGCTAACATCCGTAACTTTGATCCGCGCGATTTCATGATTTAATTATATGCGAGCAATCAGCTAGGGGAGGGGTTATTTAGCAGAGGCTACAATCGTTGTCATCAGTCGTTGGAAACCACACCACTTCAGTCCCTCACATGCAATGTGCCACAGAGCATTGTGTCCGAACTCTCAACTCCTTGCTCGATGCGTTTTACTTTACTTGCAAAACAAAATTCGGACAATTGTGAAGTTTCAGAATGAAAAAAGTGTCCGAAAATAAAAGTCCGAAACTTTTAAGCGTCGAATTATTTATAGTACTGTATTAAACTTTTAAGAAGCTCCAAAGCTCAGTTTCCAATTTGGAAGAAACACTGCTTGAGATACTCATAACGGCATGATGGAATTTGCGCAATTTTACGTCTGTGTATCAGCTGTAAAACTTTGAGGAGGCAGTGAAACTAATATTTTCAAAACTGTTGTTTTAGTCTAGTTGTTTTCTATGCGTAAATTTGCTTTAGCTATGTTTCAGCGAAGTGACCAAAACTGTAACGTCCGAAGTTTTTTTGCAAGCAATGTTGCTTTGTAGACAACATTGAGAGTGGAAAGAAGATGATTAACAAACACCATTGTATCAACAGCATGTCAGCGATTGTAGTTGATCCCCGCCCCATCATGACGTATAGCTAAATGAGAAACGGGCACTGAACAAAAAGAGACCAAAACGACTTCGCGAGGGGATGGGTATGGGTGTGGGGGGGTGGTGACCTTTAAGTGTCAGGGAAGTAAAGTTGCCAAGATTTTACTGTTCAGTTTAATGCCTTAGTTCCTCCAGAGTGATAGAATCATAACAGCTTAAATTTAGAGGCTGATTTAATTAAGGGGGGTAGGTCATGCTATTTTGGTAATTTTGTTAATTTCGTTAATTATGAGCTCTAAACGTCAATTGGTAGAGCGAGAGTCTTTCATTTGCAAACTCAAGGCCACATAACTACTGAGAATGATCTCCCAGCTGTGTAAACGACCTTTTGATATAAACTGATATAGATTTGAAAAAAGGTGGGCCAACGTTTTTCAAATTTACCCGGCAAATGCAATCCATTTTAATCCTCTCCACTCTTGTCCATCCATGTTCCTTCTTGGCTGTGTTCCTGTGTTTTGTTTGAGTTCTTCTGTAGTTTTGAACCGTTATTTTAATATTTTATTAATTCTATGACCATTTGATCAATGCTGAACTTGCCTAAAATTGTGTGACGTATCCCCTTTGAGACAGCGGTTAAAGCTGATACTCTTCTTTAGATTTAGCCAAAATTGTACCAACGAGTCACCATGAAGTGTATAGGGAGGGGATGTGACCTAATTCTGGGCTACTTAGTCCACTGTTACGTACAATGGCTCAACGCTACTAGTAAAAATGCTGTTCAAGCCATTACAGCCTTAGCTTGTGTAAGCTATGTTTTTGTTTGATCTAGGTTATGCTTAACATTCGAATTTGCACTGATTCCGAAAATGAAAGGAAAGTCGAGAAGAACCTGGGGACGAGGTGACGTGTACGAACTAGATTTCCCGGAAATGACTTGAGTCTTTCTGAGAATCTTGACTTAAAAGACATCTGGGCTCCCGCTTTGATGTCTTGATATCATTGTTTTAGAAATAAACGTAAATGCAAATTAATTAACCCGTTGTCTTTTTATCTGTTTTGAACTGGTTATTTACACCCTCTAGCATTTCTCCTCAACTTCCACAAATGTATGCTTACAAATGCTACGTGGTGAATTCTACCCCCACCCCGTCAAAATAGCAACTAGTCTACCTTCATATCATTGTGTTCAGTTTAAACCAGGCGGAAAAAGTTTAAACCAAGCGGAAAAAGTTTTTATTGCGAAAGGATTTTGTAGATTTTTTTTATAGGTAATTTAACGTTCTCCATGTTTTTTTTTCAGCCGCGATTTCCGGAAATGAGCTTTCGGTTTCTGAGAAATTCTGCCTGTGATTTGATTGGCTCACAAACCATATTATATGTAAGCTACTTGCCCCAGCATATTTTTCTTTCATTTGCTCGAAAAGTAGTGTTGAGTTCTGCATTTGGAGACCTGTTTTTACGTAGATTAATACGTAGCCGAGGTATGGGATGATTGAGGAATTATAAGTCCTTGCAAGTTTCGCGGACAACAGAGCACCGACCGGCATCTGAGGTAAGCTAGCTTAGCTGTAATTATGAAACACTATATTATTCTACAATGCTACCCCTTAATATATGTACTGTAAGATTAGTTAATTAAATAGTCATTCACCTCTTAACGCGGTGATTTAGGTCTAGGCTAGCTAAAGAGAAGAAAAGAGGTGTAAAAAGTATCAGAAGCGAATAATGTTTCTCCAAAAATGGTGACCATTGAGGAAAAGTTGCACGGTTTTCTACTGATCTTCACTCGTCAGGAATGAATTGTCCAGTACCAGATAGAATTATTAACAGAAACGACCTTAGTTGCAGTAATTGCTCGCAGCTAGAGTAATTAAGCTGGTGGTTGTTTTGCCAATTGCTGGCAGGATGTAGTCGTTAGACTTATGACTTATGGTACATTGTTCACTGTTGTGGAATGTATTAGCTGACTTATATGTCGCTGTTTTCTTTGCGAAATGTGACAAATTTTGCATGTATTTAGTACAAGTCCAAGTAAGTCGTGAAAATATATCAAATCTCTGCCATTGGGAATTAAGGTCAGATGAAAAACATCACTAGAGGCTGAGAAAACAAAATGCAACAGGGAAATAAGGACTAATTGTTTGCTCATGTAAAGAGTAACCGATGTATGATATGACTTGCTAGAATTAAGAGAGTGATTGTCGGTAGATAGTCAAAAATACATGGGTTTTTGGAAGTTATTTTACCTGAATTACTTTGAAATTATATGTTGAAAATGAAATTCGCAAGTAATTATATCATTAACGGGACATTCCACCATTACTAAAGATGTTGCAACTTCCCGCCCCTCGAATTCCTCGTCGAGTTCCTCCCCTCGAGTTCCTCGTCGCTGCGGGGAAAATTTTTTCTCAGGTACTTTCCCTACCGAATCGATTTGGTTCAATCTACTTGTACAAGTCCCTATGAAAAGTCCACGTCATCCAAAGAAAATAAAAACTAAACAGTGTCCCAGCAACCAGTTTCTTCGTTAAAATATTCCGTTGGAGTGGTGCCAGGGACAGCTCTTTTCCTACACACATCTCGCTTGTGTGCTGATTTATACAGCACTGAAATACCTTGTGGCCATGCTTCAGAGCTGCGGTGAATTGAACTGATGTGTGACATACACCCATCAACTCCTTTTAAATGATGTTTGGACCTTTTACACGTTCTACACCAAAATGCAAGATGTCATTTCTCGCGTCTTCGGCATACCGTGGAATTCAATAACACTCATTAGTCATGCTTCAATGCAAAGTTGCACTCATCGTTGTCTCACCATTTATACAAATGCAGAATTTTGGCAATAAATCAGACGCTGTCCTGGCTATTGGCAAAACTGTTTTCGGATTCTAGTTTGAAACGCTTCGTAAATCTGATTCTTCAGCTCTAGATTGATTTTCTTCACAAATTAAAGCACAAAACTCTAAACTGGTCCTGCTGCACTTGCAAACCTGGTAAATCAATAGCATAGGATTCCCTGCAAGCGGGGGTACTGACAAGGAGTAGACACAGGGACTGAGTAGTGTTGAGATTTAACAAATGAGTGAAGCGAAGTGGAGGCTCCATAAGGTTTTCAGCAGTCCTGGACTTTGATCTGGAGTATTTTAATTGATGTGAACAATGCTGTTCCTAGGAAACTAAATCAGAAAAGATTCTTTGTCATCAAGGTTTTTCTAAAATTTATATAGTTATACATGTAGCACAGTAATAGAGTTTTACAGCCTCACAACCAATTAAATATTGTTATAATTATTTTTTTCATTCTTTAATCTCTATTTTGTTTCAGAGGTGTTGTCAATGGACTACTGGCCAGGCCAAAGAGACAGAGGAAGAGGCCGTGGGAGGGGCGGTGGAAGAGGCCGCGGAAGAGGGGGCAGAAGAGGAGGCGGGACATGGGGTCGTGGTTGGGATAGAACTCCGAGAAACGAGCCTGAGCTTAAGTTAGG
>Ga0126343_10001865_pt1 | contig 10360 bp, 6 predicted proteins | sample Cyp2metagenome_FD_92531 | JGI IMG/M metagenome (GOLD analysis project Ga0126343, IMG submission 92531) | Coral microbial communities from Lord Howe Island, Old Settlement Bay, Australia - Cyphastrea 2 metagenome | ecosystem: Host-associated > Invertebrates > Cnidaria > Coral ... | reverse complement strand
TTCAAACGATGAGTAGATAGATATAAATGAGCCGAGCTGACAAGTCAAAGCACACCCCTTACGACCGCATTACATGATTCTGAGGACTTTCTGGTCTGCTCAAAGTCATTGTACAAGTCTTAGCGCCGCGAAAGGTTTGCTGTGAAAACATAGGCTGCACATCAATTTGTGGGTGGTCTGAAGTCTTGCTGGCAGGTTCAAAATACAAGAGTTTAGAAGCTTTTTCGCTGAAGAAGTGCGAGACCTCGGCTCTCGGATTAGTTGCAGTGTTGATTGTTGCAAGGTAGACTGACTCCTTACAGGTCTGAGTGGATCTCACTCTTGGAAACAGCTTAGGAAATAACAAAACCGCCAGATAAGTGAAAGAGGTGTTTGATTGAACTTTGCATGGAGTTGCAGGTCGAAAGAGGGGCTTTGGTTGGAAAGGATCGCGCTGAAGAACAGAAAGGAATAGACACAGGAAGCCCGTCGAGTGCTGACACTATGCTGGATCCGATGAGCGGACACGAGGAAATAACTTCTGATATTCCACTGGTGTACCATACAGGAAACGTTCATCAGCCTTCTATCCAATCCTCGCTCTTCGTGGCCGATATAAAAAGCCCCGAGCCGAAGCGAAACAACATAGCAACTAAACCTACCATGCAGTCGAGAAGTAAGCCTTACCTCTCCGAAGAAGTGAAGCCGCCATTTTCCTACATTGCATTGATAGCAATGGCCATCGACAGCTCTCCGTATCGAATGAGAACATTGAATGAAATCTACGAGTACATCATGATGCGATTTCCATATTTTCGCAGCAACCAGCAGAAATGGCAGAATTCTATTCGACACAATCTGTCCCTAAACGACTGCTTTATAAAAGTTCCTCGAAGCTATTTTGGCAAACCAGGCAAGGGGAATTACTGGACTTTGCATCCCGCCTCTGGGGATATGTTTGGAAGTGGTAGCTTTTTGCGCCGAGCCAAGCGGTTTAAATGTCGTCCTCCGCAAAAACCGAACGAGCCTGCCTTCGTGCGCAAAGTGAACTCGAATCACCACTTCAATTTGTTCGTCGAAGGATTTAGCCATCAGTTTTGCAGCTTGCAATTCCCGCCCCACTGTGAATTTAGCGCCTTTCCGCAGAGAATCACTGCAAATGAACCTTGTTTAGCGGCTCCAATTCATCTTCAATTGTCCCCAACGCCACAAAGTATTGTTCGTCCAACCGCACGCTATGGGTCTTTCGAGATCCCGCACGTGCATGTTGGTGCATTTCAACCCGTCCCGAAGGCTCGACGAAGCTTCATGATCAGAGAGTTGATCGAATCGAAGCCATTGGAAAGCGCTGGCGAAGAACCCGAAGATGTGAGGTCCGCCTTGTGAGTTTCACCGAGAAACTGTTTATTCCACTCAAGAGGGTCAGCTTTAAGGTTTATACAAGCCTCTAACTCTAAGAGAAAGACTTTGCAAAACAACGAACGCGTTTCGCGATCGATCCATCGAAAGAACATTTGAAGTACCCTTCAAACTCTCTGTTCATAAGTCATTACCTCAGGAGAACATTACCAATATTTGCTATTCAGTCCCCAGAAACTGTCTGAGAAATTTATTTAAATCGTTACAAACGCGTATATGGACGATCTAGTAGGCTGTAAATTTTGTAAAGTGTACAGAAATTGGCTCGTAGTGCTAAGAGAATCGATTACTTTAGGTGTTAAAATAATTATCTCCAGTGTTGCGTGCACTTTTCTCATTAATGGACCATACAGACAAAAAAATATATATATCTAGTACTTGAACGATTAGTGAGGATAATGACATGGTTAGGTTTAGCTTTCTGCCTAAATGTTTTTCCAAATTGGAATTGAATGGACGTGAAGTCATTGATTAGTAAAGTAATCATTTAACACACATTTATTTCGATCCGGCCGCAAAAAACAAACAAAATGTTTGAGGTTACGTTAGCATTTTGGTGGATTTTTTTACGGCGAATCGGTTTGCGTGAGAATAGATATATGTCGAAGGCTGTATTACCAAGGAATTTTGCCATGTTACAGGTCAAGCGATCTTAATTTCTCTGTTAAAATTCTTCATTTAATGATTTTCAATTTAGTGTCTCAGTTTCTCTGCACCTCGGAGTTGTTTATGCTCAGAGCGTTGAAATAAACTGATACAATTGCAATCGAGGCATTTTTCCAAACCAAACTATCTTAGATTTGCTTGCCCCGAAAAAAATTAATTTGCAACGGAACAGGAAGGAAATCTGGACATCACAGTTTATTCAAGTTTTTTTGTTCGCTCACCGCAATCTTCGCGTTATACAAAACGCTCCTATCACTTTAACCTCAGGAATTTTTATGACGTTACTCTATCCACCCTCCCTCTCAACGTTAATGGCTTGAAATAATATAATTTAAAAGTTGAGTTCGTCAAGCTGGTCTCCATTTACTTTTGAAACTAAACTTAACATGCAGTTTGGTGAAACTTTAACAACAACAAGTGTAATTACAAATGACAACATGGCGAATTAATAAAGCTCAACTTAAAAAGTAAAGTAAAGGACTCTTTGCCTTAGAATCTATTTTTAGAATGGTCTTGCTTTGACTTGTCAAAGATGATCTCTCGCTGATTGTACGGAAGGGTGCAGCGAGCTAACTGACCATAAACAGGAAGCGAATAGACAGTGTTCTCTCCAGGAATAATTTTTACATGTTTACAAGAAAAATTCCTTAATTCTTGGGTAAAAAAGAAACAGTTGCCCTTGTAACATCGGAGAGCGCTACATTGCTTGCAAAAAATTTGTTTTCATTTCGCATTAATTAAATCAAGAATAACCGCATTTTAAAAGGTTAGTTAATCCTTTGCAAATCTAGAGCTTGATCAAGCTGGGCGAGTTTATCCCCGTTTCTAATTCTCAGATGTTTTTTAAAGATAAGGAGTAGGGATTTCCCTCAACCGGACAGAACAAAACCAGAAATTCCTATTTTTACAGGCGATTAACCAAACTCTGGATTAATATTCCGAAAAAAGGCCGATGACTTTGGCAATTTCTGGAAGCATTTTTCGGCAGAAAAGCCTTTGTTTAAAACGAGAAGTTATGAAATTCTTTCTTAGGGTATTAGAAAATCGATGCCTCAAAGTCTCCTTTTCTTTTGTTGATAATGTTCTCATTTCTAATCTTCCTAGAGCTTTCATAACTTTTCCATTGCTTTCTAATCTACTTATAATATTCTGTTTTTATACTGTGAATTCTCCAGGTGAAATGTGTGTATTTACTCCGTATAAGAGCATTCCCTGTTTTCACACCCAGTAAAACACGCGGTAACACTTTCAAGATGCAGTTTTCTCCTTTCATTATACCTAATTATGGCTCAGACAACTGTAAACCAGATGCACCCACAATTTCATCAGTATCACAATTTCAAGCTGAGAGATTAAAGTTCTTGTGATACTATTATAAAACACGATTTAGCACCAACGGTCATCATATATGTTTTCTTCAAGTCACGTGAAACTTTCAGATGCTGTTGATAAGCCACGAAGGAGAGAAACTCGGCTTTGGGAGATAAATCGCTTAAATGTCTGAAAAAACAAAGGTTTGAAATAAGCCCTTTTTATGCTCCCGACCGCAAGAGTTTCGGTCGAACGGTTCCACTGAGGTTTTATTTAAGATACTGTAAGTCCTATTGTGTCGGTTGCAGTTTCGCAAAAAGGCTAATTGCTCTTTCCATTCGGATGTCAGAGTTCCAGTCGGTAAAATGCTTCAGTTTTATCAGTATCTACAGTCTTAGATACACAGGGTATTTACAATAAGCTGGAATTTTCTTTAATACATGACAGGGGGGTAGGGAGGGGGGTATTAAGACAAAGAACGCAGATCGATTCAATGAAGTCTGCAGTATTGGAAGGTGAATATGCTGCTCTGGCAGCGACCGAGGTCGATACGGAGCTTATTTTCTGTGCACATTTGATCTCGAGCAAATATGTACAGTACTTCCACGTAAATATTATGTTTGAAGTAAAATACAAGGAGCAAAAATATATCTTGCTTTGCCTCAAATGCATATTGACTCGAGAATGAATGAAATTTTCAAGTTAATATGTCGATAAGCTACTGATGAGCGTTAAGAATCGTATTTTCCTAACTTACTTCACACCGGAATATATCGGAACTTTACTTTAATTATTCCTAATCAAGAGCGGCTTGCGCTGTTGTTTACATGTACAGAATTATATTTAGATCAATTGAAACCACAGGCACATTTTCCGCTTGGAAATGTGCGTCAGACATTTTTAAGGTTTGACTCATCGGCAAAAATAGACTTGGCTCTTTATTGGATCATATGAGGAAGTCCTCGAGTGAAGCATTTTTTAGTTTTAGAAGTGGCATGTAACTTGATTTTACTACATATGTGTAAAATTAAAACGAGGACTGCCGATTCACCGGTTTGTATGAGTGTGTTTTATGATAGCCTTTTGTGTGTTCGCTTCGAAAGTCTCCACAAGACTTGTAAATAATTTCAAAACTATTCTGGTTCTTAAAAAATGGAAGTAACTTGCTTGCTCACTATTAAAAATGATAAGGGCACATTAATTTTTGAGCTTTCCGTGGCGTACGATAAACGAAGAAAACTATTTGCTTTTTGATTTGCCTTTGGCATTCAACACTAATCTTTTGAGTCACGATGCTGTTGTAACACCTTGTTTTCTTCCAAACATGGGGAACAGGACATGAAGCGAAGACATGTTTACATCGATATGATATGAGTTCGGTTACGTAGTTCACGCCGTTCAGCATTCTCTCTATACAAACTACTGGAAAAAAAAGGCAGAATCAGTGATTAGTCGTTTTGGATTTCGCCAGCAAAACCGACATCGTTCTTGGCTAAAAAGATTCTGGTCTGTCAGTCGATATCTGTAAAGAAAATTGTCTCACATGCAGTCATACAAATAATTTTTACATGGTGGTAAATTATTCGGATTTGGTTTGGACGTGAATAAAAATCTGTCGTTTTGTTTGACTTCTTAATGCCTTGCTCACCGCAACATTGAATATTAGCTTACTTTTATATATTCTTCTATTGTTAAGGCACCTTTCACCTATCAAAAACAAAGAAAAGAGGTCATAAAACCCATGTTAGTCGAACTTTGCAGGGGTGAAGATAAAATCACCGTGTGTTAAAGAAAATACATTTCCTTGGTGGAAATTAATGGTTTACATTAGATATACTGTTTCCAATTTGTCGAGAAAACAGATTGTTTTCTTATCATTTTTGTCGCTTTGTTTTGACGACAGCAAACAGACGAACAAGTTTTCTTGCAAATTGTTCAAAAAAAACTTTGCAAAACATCTGGTATTTGAGGAGGCAGCTTTGGTTGTTTGCTTAGCTGCTGGCTCCAGCAAAGAAAACAAGCCAAACGAATTTTCCATGCAATGGGTTGGCAGAAATGCAACACTGAAAACTTTTGTTTTTATAAAATTAGTTAAAACCGCTTTTGACTGCTCGGCATAATTTTGACCCCCATGCAAGATTAATGATTATCACAGATGAGTGGAAGTTTGAATTAAGCTGAATAACAGTGAATCTTTGTAAATATTCAAAGAATTATTTAACTATAACAATTTTAAAAACAATGAATTATATGGACAAAAATTTAGTTAACGACTGTAAAATTAGATTTTGTTATTCGCCTGATTCGCGTAAGTAATGCGACCCATTTCAATCTGTTTTAACAGCGTAATATTTTTACAAACGAAACGAGATGATAGGTTCAAAAGGTCCTTAACAATGCAGAAATACTGCCTATAATCTAACGCTAAACGTATCAGATTCAACCCATTTAAGCTTAGAAATATTTTCATCCTAATTCCAAGATATGTTTCTTTGACTATCAGCTTCAGTGTTTCTCCTGATCCCAAATAAAACTGATCTTAAAATAACAAAGAAAATAAGATCTACAATTTTACTCTTCGAGCAATAAGGAAAAGCTTACAACGCTATTGATATTGAGCGTGCTGATATGATAATTATTTCAATCACATCACGAGATATTGCATGAGATAACAGTGTATTTTGCTTTCTTGTTAGTTAGATATGCAGGGTTATCTGAGGTTCAGATCAAAAACATGCCGTACATAAATAAACTCATGACTAAGATATATCAAACCTACTTATCAGTCAAATACTAATGCCATAAGTTATGGTAACATACTGCACCATCGCATATTTTTGCTCCCACAGGTAAACCAGTCTCAAAATGTCACGATGATATGTTGAATTTAAAACAGACCTTCCTCTCATTGATAAGAACTAAACAATTACTGCAGTTTTAAAAAGAAAATGTTACCATTATCATGGAAAGAATACCATGATTTATGGAGAAAACACCACACCCAGCGTCTAGAATGTTTTCTTTCCCCCCTCATTTGAATGTCATTTTTAATTTGCTTGCATTTTTATTGAACCACTCGAGCTTTGTTTCGCAAGCTGGTTTTTCCCGCGTGATTATACTGACACGCGAGTTTCATCGCGCGTGTCGAGTCTCCACCCACGAGAGTCTATCTATGTGTATGGTCCTCATTCGCTTTCGACTATGAGAAAAAAACAAGGTTGTTAGCAAAACGGCATTCTAGAGACTTAAGTGTAATCAAAGTTATGACTACTTCCAAACAATTACATTTCACTTATTTTTGGAGAGTAAATTGGAATTCTTTCTTTGCGGAAAAATTCTATTGTTTTGATGTACAAATGAAGAGCTATGAATTGCATTCCCTGAAGTAGTGCCAACAGCGTTGATTTTGACGATCCTTAACGACTTTTACATCGTAAGCAAACTCTCACCGCATCTGCAATTCTCCAGGACATGTGATAATTTAATCCACGTAAAACACTTTCGGAAACTAAAACAACAACAAACTTGTTGTGGATATGTCTGGAGTCATCTTAATAAGATCGTGTGTATCTCTCATCTTGCCTTCACTGTTTGTTGTATTATTTTCAGCTCTTGCACGCCTTAACATTGCTTGTTATTTGCAGTGAATTGGTTATATGATATTTTAAGTCTAACCCATTTAGCCACACTCTATATTCTCTATAACCAACAGTTTCTGACCGACATTTTGAATTTTACATAAGAAATTTCCCTCTGACGATTACCGCCGCTGAGGGAGATATCAAGTTTTTGACCTTTTGCAGTTAATATATATTTCCATATTACCACGAGCTACAAAATTACCGAAAATCCTGAAACATCCTGTGAATATGTCAACTAAGTCATCCTCTGTGATATGCATTGCCAGAAAATACCCGGTTGCGGGAATACAATCGAATTGAAGGGTTCACTCAATGGCAAAGAGTGCAAGGGGTTGACATATGGAACAGGTTCATCTCTGAATAATATGTGTAAACTTATGGACTGTCAACAAGGAAGGATTGTTAGCATTTTAAAACGTCTTACATAGACTTATTTGAAAGCGAGATACAGAATCCTGTCAATTTTGACTGCTTGTAGAACGTTTCGCATATTACCTATTAGGTCCGGTTGTCAAAAAGTTGGTGGATTGAACTTGATGATACAAAATGCACCACCCAAAGAGATGGCAAAGAGAACTGAAGAATATCCCAAGACAAATGCAGGTGTAATCAAGAATTCTGAGATCAGATTAACAGGGCAGGTTTTCATTCAAGAAATTCTCAACTTGTTTATCAGAGACAAGCATAAGGCGTTCATGAGCTTCATGTTGTGCGGTCCTTGTTGTCACAGCAAATCCAATCAATTCGTTGACGCGGTGTCTCACCACAGCTAACAATGGCACTTACAACACTTGACAATCCTTTTCCGATTGAATGAGGAGACCTACCGCATTTATTTTCCCGAATACAAGGGCTCGATGAAATGCTGAATTAGAGGCTATTAAAATTAACCAAAATGCATCTTTGGCGACACAGGAACCAGAGACAAAAGATATACATTTCGATGGGCAAACGGCAAAGTGAAATACTACAGCTTACTTTCCTCATGTACGTCACAGATTTCAGAATTCGGGAGTATTTTGGGGTGAAAAAACCACACCTTTCTATCGCTAAAAGAGAACTTAAGTCCCCAGCGCCACGGTAATATGGAGTGTTATTTGGTATGATGAAGTCCCCAGCGTGATATGGAGTGTTATTCCATATCACGCTGGGAGCAGTGGAACTAAATAAGGTTGTAGTGGTCTTGTACCTTTTGGCCTTGTTCCAAACAACTGTTTTTGACAGTTTAGTAGACTTTTGAATTACGTACCAGAACACGCAAGGTTAAATAAAAGCCAATCAATTCAGTCATAGAATACAATATAAAAGAACGCATGATTGACAAGGAAACCTTTCTCAGTAAAGGTTGTATATTCCGAAAGACTTTCAAATAACGTATTTGATTCTCTTTAATCATGTTCGCTTAAAGACGTTCTCGAAATATGTTCTCCGAGCGTCCTGTCATTTGAAGACCTTTTTTGTTGTCAATGCTAGGGAGAGACTTCAATTTTACAGTCAATTACCTATTCATAGCACAATACAATAATAGGGCCAAAGAGGTGACATCATGGCTAAAAATATTTATATCTCGAATTGCTTTCGCTCTCTTTGCAACTCAAGTATACCTTTTTCGCGTTAGATTTATTGAGAACAGGATTGCTATTTCTTGATGTTCCCTTTTAAGTGTGGTTTTGTTGTTAAATTGCTTTGTTTTTCTTCCATTATTTGTAAAGTGCCCGCACGCAGCCGTTCGAAAGAAGCGCGTGTAAGCTTTAATGAAGAATTAATAACTCAATTGTTACGTCACTGCAAACAATGCGACAAAGACAGCAACAGCTTTTACCCGGCGTAACTAATCGAACGTTCGGTAATCGAACCCAATTGAACCCTATCGCTCGATTGGGTTCGGTAATCGAACTTACTCAAACTCACAAAAAAAATTTGCCAATCGAACGCAATCGAACGTTCGGTAGTCGAACGGTTCAACAATCGAACATAATCGAACTCAATCGAACATAATCGAACACCATAACAATCAGAAACACGAACCAGTTTCATCCGGTCTGAAACAAAGCGTTGCGGTCAAATAAGTTATTTATTGGCTTCTATTTCAAACACGAGTGCAACAGCCAAGATGTCGGACAGGGCAGAGGTGAAACTTACCATTTTGGAAGCAGTGGGTAAAGGGCTACCACATTTGCTCTTTCGCCGTCCACGTCGGGGATAAATTTGTTGTCAAGCAGAAAAGAGAAGATAGGGGTCCTGCCCTGGGGGTCGTTTTCTAGTTATCTAAGCGAAGCTTTAATAGCGACGACGGTATAAATCTTTTAAAAAGATATCCCCGTTCGGTGTTATCCCGAGCGATATCCATATTGTGAATGAATCAATTTCGAATCAGCTAAACAATAAAGATTATAGTTCATTGAAATGTGTTAATATCTCTCACACTTACTCCTCGAGTTAAAACTTAGTTAAAGAGTGAATTCCTTCCAATTCTACTAAGAGTTAATGCTTATCAATTTTATACCATTTTGTTTTTCTACCGAACAAAATCGATCAAATCGCGTCGATTGAGCTCGATTGGGTTCGGTAATCGAACTTAATCGAACTCACAAAAATGTTCCAGCCAGTTCGATTATGTTCGATTGCCGAACCAATCGAACTCCAATCGAACGATTGGGTTCGATTGGGCTTGATTGGGTTTTGGTTCGGTTTCGTTCGATTAGCTACGCCGGGTTTTTACCAGCAACCAAACGAGCACAACTCAAATAAAAACAGATTGTGCGACTGAAAAACGAAGTAAAATTCAGGCGCTACTGTTTCTGATAGCAGGCAATGATGAAGCTTTTACGCCTGTATGGAAACAAATTCTGTATATTGCAGTCGACAAGAATCAAGCTGAAAGCGAAAGTAGAAAAGGAGATAACAAAGAAGCTGGCAAGAATACAAAACAAGCGTATCTCAGTTCACTTGAAAACACGAAACTGTGTAACTGCTCGGAACACTCATCGATCGCCCGCCATTCCAGCTTGTGGCCATTCCACTGACTTGGCTTCTTTTCCCTGGAACGCCCCAGCCTGACAATTTTTCCTACAGCAGTGTTGTATTCCATACAGTTTTTTTGTGCAGCTTCAGTTGAGACGCTCAGTGTACAACCTCGTTCCCAAGCCAGGGAAAAGACCCTGGGAACGAGGTTGGCTCAGTGTCCACAGAACACTTTATGAATACAGCACATTTAAAAGGAGAATTAACTCTGAAGTGTAAATTTAAGTGCTACTTAAACCCATGAATAACCCACTGGGCGTTAGCCCTAGTAAAGGGAATCAGGGAACCACACGAGGTAAAGAAAAAATCTTTTGACCTCG
>Ga0126343_10001864_pt1 | contig 10361 bp, 7 predicted proteins | sample Cyp2metagenome_FD_92531 | JGI IMG/M metagenome (GOLD analysis project Ga0126343, IMG submission 92531) | Coral microbial communities from Lord Howe Island, Old Settlement Bay, Australia - Cyphastrea 2 metagenome | ecosystem: Host-associated > Invertebrates > Cnidaria > Coral ... | reverse complement strand
ATTCCCACCTCCCAGGGAACACTGACTTGTCAAATGTGTGGGTTGCACCAGGGATGGGAGGGAGTTGGTGGTGTCTCTATTTGATTGATACTACCATTAATAAACATAATTATATGAGCACTTTATCTTAGTATGAAAAAACTGCAAGATAGAGTTTTCCTTAGTGTTACTTTGGTTACCAAAAGTGTACTGGACCCTTTTTCTCATTCACGAACCACTCAGCAACACAACATACTTCAGGGGAAAGCTCGAGAAGCATACTCATTAACGAAACAAGGTGATTGTTACATTTAACTTATTACATCAAGAAAGCACATCTACATGACATATAACCACGTCAAGAATTGTTTGGGATCATCTAAAGAACAGTTCATCAAGTTTATCCCCAAAAAATTCCAACAGCGAGGAAGTTACTTGGGGATTAGGAGCTAGAATATGGCGGGAAATGCATACTGTCACGTAGACTAACTACGAATTACACGTATGAAGTTAAATTGTTTTTTCACAGCGGCTCGAACGCGTCGAATTTGATCTTAAGCGATCCTCAGTGAATATCGTGCGATCCTGTAAACTAAAATACGTTACCTGCAACAGTTATATCTGTTCCTTTTAGCGAGCCGAATTTAAGAGTAAGCTGGTGCTTTTGTTTGTGTCTTTCCAGGTGATCGTTGTTAGCGAATCTCTGTGGAGAGAGAAGGTGAAAAGCTGGCTAAATGTAGGCTTACGTAAGGCTGCGAAAGAATCGCAGGTGACGACATCACTGTGAAATTAAACCAGTCGCTTCCAAACTCCCCCAGGAAGAGCTAGACACAGGAACAACTGGCTGATAGCCTTACCTGTCCACATCCAGGTGCCGTACACTGGAACGGTTTATCATCGCTCTCCTCCATTTTGAATCCTTCCTTCTTCATATAGCCTTCGAAAACCGACGCTTTAAGGAGCCTCAGAAGCCTCAAAACTACCAAAATTTAACAACCCATTCAAAGGTTTACTCGAAACTTTTCTAAATTGTTTAATGTAAAAGAAAATGGAAATTTCCCCCCCAAAAAGGTGAAATTTCCCGTAAAATAGTTCTTTTCCCTCGCGTCTCTTCAGTGCATATTTTTGTCACATGACGTAATTACATGGAAGGAGACGTGACGTCATAAAACGAACCTCGTTTGGGTGTTTTTGGCTTGACTTGCACTTCCGCTCTCAAAAGTTCCTGATTGGTTCAAGTATCAATCAACAAATCTGACTTGTTTCTCTTTGATTGGTGGAACAATACATAGAGTCGAAAGACAATGGGAGACAAAACTCTCGCAGCTGTTTTCCGCTGTCAGTCCTGCTAGAAATTGTCCCGCTACAAAATGAAATAATCCCTTATCTGCTTCGTGGGAGGCACCTGTACAAAACTGCGCGATTTATGGTCCCATTAATTTTTCCTAGCGTGCAACGCAAAAAAAGAATGCTAATGAAAAGAAGAATGATCTCGTTGCTTCCCCTAATTTGCATAAATCTAACTTTCTCAATCACAGGAACAAAAACCGACTGCTTTGTACAGTACAGTACAGTACAGTACAGTACAGTACAGTACAGTACAGTACAGTACAGTACAGTACAGTACAGTACAGTACAGTACAGTACAGTACAGTACAGTACAGTGGTACTATTAGTCTATTTTTCTCAATTTTGTCGTTACCGTCCATCAAAACCTCATTATCTCAAAACACTCTTACCCTATTCTTGATATCCAACTGCGCCTCAAAGTCAAAGTCGCCTTGTAATGTTGGTGTCAGCCAGAGCAAAAATTGCAGGAACTGGATTATCACGGAACGTCAGAAGCCAATCACAAGGGGGTGGAGGAGTAGAGGCGCCGCTTTCTCTCGGAGAAAATGGACCACTGTACTGTGGAAGCACCACCTCACTCTGATTATTATGCTTAACTTTAGGTCCATCTCCTCTCCCCACCAAACAACGTTTTGAAAAATTAAAAAAAAAAACTGCGATAACAAATGTAACAAATCCACATGGACTACGCTAGTCCACGAGTCATGTATGTCAACGCAATTTTTTTAATCTTCCTTTTCAAACTGAAATAGCCAAAGATTGGGAAGGTTTAGGACTCTTATCAGCCGAGTTTTTAATATTGGCAAAATTTAGCACTGCAGTCTCAACTGGTCTCAATACGGATGCGCTGCTCACGTTTCCCTTCTCTCAGCCTCGTTCTTGACCAGAGCTTTTCTCCTCCCAATGTCTGAGGGAAAAGACCTGGGAACGCGGATACCCCTGTCTTTCCCCCTCCCTCCTCCTCTATAGGCGCACTGCCTACAATCTATCATAAGACTTTTCATAAGTTTTCACAATCTCCAGCCAGCAGCCCCATTAAATAACGTCCAACCCACTTTTCTGACAGGCAACTACCCAAGTTTGCACCGCTATTATTTCGTGTGAAAATACCTTTTGACATAGGTTTTCGATTGGAGATTCTCTTTTACTTACTCACTTTTGAGTCATTTTTCTATTATATGATTGTTTAAAGGCAAGGTTTCCTTTTGCAGATGAAAATCCAAACTGTCGAGCTAAACTACAACTTTATAGCCTAATACTCCTCGCAAATAAAAGGAGTGATTTTATATATGCGAAAATGGTTTTAAGTTGCTCCACGCGTTCTTTTAAGTGATTTTCTTAGCCGGGGAATGCGCAAAGATAACTGCTATGAGTGTCGTAAGAAAGTCATAAATTCCAAGGACTGATATAGTGAATTATGTCAATTATTGTTAGTTTTACAAAACAGCAGTAAACCAGCATAGCAAGTGTGTAGTGTTCCTTCCGTTCTAACTCTGTCTTGGACCTCTTCTGAGTTTATACTGAAGATAATCAAAAGGTTGGCCTGAGAACTAACGGAAATCTATTGTGAATTAGTCAGTAAATACGTTACTAAGCGGAGAATGAGCTCATCCAATTGCCAATTTTCAAAAGCTTTTTGTGAGATCATGAGCTTCAATTTGTCATGATCAATTGTTAGTTCTAGATAAATCATTACCCGGCCACTTCAAAAGCCACTTTTTTTTATCAACGGATAAGTTAGTCATTTACAGGCGATTGCATTCTAACATTCCCACTGCAACTGAATAAATGTTGAAGTGTTTGAGGTTCACTAGAGGTGGTGATTAGTTTTCATCAGTGGAAGTTACAGGTAGGTCGGCTGGTTGTTTACTGAACAGGTTGTCTAAGCTGCTAATGACAAATGGATCAAAAATGGCTTTCTTTATCGGAGAAATACAGCGATACTGATAAAATCAATGCTTTCAAAGCATCAGTCGGAGTTATTTTATTCGCAATGATTAATCAAGGCTTCAGATCCACATGACCAAGCTTTTACACTCCAAGAAACAATGACAGTTGAGGTAAAAAGCAAAGGGAAAAGTGTTTTCGACATACGAAGAGGCTTTTATCTTATCCGAAAAAAATCAAGAATTTTTCCTCCTCCTCAGCAACATGTTGTGTGAAGCTTGACGTAACACAGTGAGTTTGTATTTACTGGTATATTAACGCGGACAATTAAAATAAGTAAAGATTGTTAAAGTTTACAACATAACCTCAAAACTTCTTAATTACCAATGATAAGAGAAGCTTAACTCTCTTACGGGGTTGCATTAGGTATTATGCATAGAATAGCAGCGCATATTAATACAGTTTGACTGCATGCTGTTGTTTTTGATGCTAATTGATAATGGTGGTTTTTAAACCAAGTGATTTAAAAATCACTTGTACGTTTCAAGGAGTTATCACGTGTTGATACTTAATTTTCCTTGTCCATATGGTGTCGAAACAGTTCGCAGGAGTGCTACATGAGAATCATCAAGGCCGGAGCTAACACCATAAGCGTTTTTGTGCCATAAGCTATATAGGGGAACTTTGTTTACAATATTTGCCTCATTAGCATAAGCAACTGATTTAGATTCTGATGGAGCTACAAGTAAATCAAATCTGAAAATTGAAAGGTCATAGTACGATTAACTCCGCCAATGAATATGCGCTTGATGTAACGAATACCTTTTGTGTAACACAGGTTTCAAAAGTCAAACTGTTGCAAAGAATGTATGAGTAGCAACCGGCATTATCCCCGATACGAGTTTATTAGCGCTTTCGTCACCCAGAAATTGTACAGTTTTTGAAAGACAATTTTTCCTTGAATATTAAACTCAAAGAGCTAAAAATTTCACCATGTATTAAGTTAAGGTGGGTCACATCCACAATTTTTAATCAAAGCATGCACATAAAGCCATATTTACCACTCAGTGAAAAGCTAATGAATCACAGATTTCAGTTTTGTCAAATTATTTCTGCACACAGTTTATTTGTAACCTGATACCAGCAAAATCTTTTTACCCCATACTGTGCATGACCCACATGTTCTCTAGGAAAGAAATCTTGGTATATGAATGCAGCTAGCTCTAATTTGTTTTTACAACTATATGGTATTTATACCTAATCGTACCTTTTTGGTACGCTTCGGCGGCATATCAGGCGAGTTTGGTCGAGCCATGGTTCGTAATTTGGCGAGACCAAACGAGCCTGATATGCCGCCGAAGCGTACCAAAAAGGCACCAAAATTTAGCGTTACGGTAATAAAATGTGCCAGGCGTTATACCGAGTGGCCCGCAAGAAGAATAATACGAGTCAACAAACGCCAGTTTAGTTTTGGCGGGAAAGATTTTTGCGCCTTCTTTCGACCGCAAAACGCCAGCTAAATCTTAAATTACGAGTTGTTTGTTTGTTGGCAAAACTTCTTTGAAGTTTATCGTACGGTAACATTACTTTATTGGAAAGTGACCATGACATCGCGGGATATTAGGTCAGTGACTTGATATCGTAGGATATCAGGACATTAGACTTGTCTTCTGATTGGCTAATTGCGAATCTGGGTACGGTAAATTGGCTAAGCATGGGGATGAGGATAGAGGTTTAAAAAATATTAAAAACTTTGGTTCCAGCCTCCAGTTAAAGTGAAGCAAAATTTTGGGGTGAATTTCCATCACAAGTTTCCCGCTTGTAACTTTTAACAAAGTAAAGCTACAGAAAAACCCTATGCCATTATGTTTTCTAGAATGCGCAAATGCACATCGTTGAGAAAAGTGCGGTTAAAGTTAAAAGCTAAAATGAAAATTGTCTGCACAAATTTGCAAGGCTATGAACAATCTAACATCATAGCAAATGTTAGTTTCAGTCACTCAGAAGCTCCAGGTTCATAGGTATCACCCTCAGCCTCCCGTAGGGCATCTTCTCTACGTGTGCGCCTCCTTTGCTCTCCTTGCCGCCGCTTCTTTTCTGTAACCTGGAGTCAATTCACATCTAACATGTTTCCTTCTGTACTCAAAGTCGTATGCAAATGAGCAAAATTGTAAACAGAGACGTCAGCCCAAATCCCCGTATACTTTCCAAAGTGGAGTAAGGCAAGCCTAGAAATGGTAAAACATAAGCAAGACGGCCCGTGACGACAAGGGGGCCTGCTAAAGGCGTTCAATGTTTCTCATGTCAATGGATAGATCTCATATTGTAACACTGATTTCACATGCACCACATTTGACAGTTTGAATAAGTATTCCTGTCATCTTTTTCCCTCGGTTCCAAAATATGAGTTTGATTCAGTGAATGCAATGAGCATGTATAGAAAACTCAGTTTCTATTTGAAAGGTCATTAACAGATGAGCTATCTACTGGTGAGAAACTTGTTCAAGCGGCCAAAAATTGAACATTCTATCATTCCAGATATCGTGTTTAGTGGCTTCTCTTGTTTTCTGTTGTTTTATATGTCTTATATCACGGTATTCCTGACACGCGCCTGTCTGAAACTAGAGTTAGTTCCCAATCCTCCGCTTATTATTATTCCGGTCACAGAATTCGAAAAAAATGCGACAGCTTCCAACACAAGTGGTTTCAGCCATTCAAGCGTGGCTTTTCTTCATTTTGGATGTTCCAGTGCTTGGTTTGTCGTCCTGCGTAGCAAGCACCATGTAACCGTCTTATGCAAAGGGCCTATTAACACCAACTACTAGGAGCCAAACTGACCTGTGGGGCATAATCAAACTGTAACGTAGCATAGAGGCTAAGGGATCAGAAACAAAATGAACTACATTGATGTGGACCTGGAGAATTAAATCAGTGATGTCTTTAATTTAAATATCGAGTATGCCTATTACATTGATGAAATGAATTAGCTGTTGTAAAATCTCTGTAATCTGGGAAAGTGATTCGGCTGAGCCTATTAAACACCATTGTGAAGGTTTGTAAAGTCAGGCTCAGTTTAAGATGGACTCACCGGTGCGTTGAGAACAAATTCTGCTTAGTTTATCTTCCTTGAGGATCACTCAAGTGAAACGACGCGAGAAAAGAACTCATTAAAAAAAACTGCATTTGCTCATAATATACGAATATAGCGCCAGTGAACGTCTTTTAACAGAAGTGGGTACAAAAAGCGAAAGGTAGGCAAACGGCAAGAAATATGGCTTGTAATTGTTAGCACTGATTTTCAGGTTTCATTGACAATTTCAATCACAGAATGGGAGTGATAATGGCAGGTTTGACCTTGGTCTGACTAGTGAAAATGTATAGCGTTTCATTATTCCGCTCGCTTATTGTCAATCAGATTTCTTAAACTATTTAAATCGTGTTCTGAAATACATCAGAGAGCGATACTGAAACTCCCCAACTAGTGTGCGCAATCTAACATTATGTTACAACTTGCTTGGAATCTCCGGCAAAGGATTATCTTGAACTCCTCACTGGTTACTGGCTTGTAAAATACTCATGGCAGCTGTTAAATCTTCAGATTACTAAAAATATCTTTTCTTTTGAGAAATACATTTCCGCTAACTCACTGTAAAAAATTGAAAAAAAAAACAGATCGAAAAACGAGTGAAGGTTTTCTTTCGCACATTTCAGCTTGGCTACCAACAGTCTTTCCTTCACTGACGCCGTCGCAGTGTCGCTTATTTCACGTGACAAAAATTTGCTTTGAGAGTATTGATCGCTGGACTGACTTGCAGGGTGACATTGGACCTGCTGTGACACCTGCCCGCCCTGCTCCGCTTGCACGCTCTGAAGGTCACGGCTATTCACCCGTCTGACCACTGCTTGTTAGTCTCAGGTTTCACGGAGGCTGATATGAGCCGTCTGATGTTCGCCTGTTTGCTTCTTTGCCTCGCACTTGGTAAGTAGACTGATAATCATTATAATTTGGTTATTATCTCCTTTCTTGACAGGAGTTTGAAACCCTCGAATGCAATTCTAGTTATGTTGTGATAACTGACCTGGTCACTGTAGCATAGCACTCTCGTATTTACTCGCTCGTGGGTAAATCAAACTTGTTTTCATGAGTTATACGTAAGTTAAATTTCCGATGTTATTTTATGAAGCATATATTTAATTGCCATGAAGAAGTTTACCCTAAATGAGATTATCTTATATCAGAGGCGATACCCCGAGAGGAGAGATATAGTTGTTAAAATAATCCCAACATGACGTAACTACAAACTTTTGGATTTCCACTCGCACATTTATCCTCGCTTGATGAACCATGAGAACGCTGACAGAGCCCTGAACTGACCAGTAAACCCGAATTCCTTACAAATAAAACTTACTTCCTTAGTTGAAGAGACTGAATTCACTAAGCTGAAAACGTTACTCCGGACCTACCTGTTACTTAAAGCTGTTTATTCTTTTTTCTCATAATCTCAGGCTCTATATTCAAAGTTTGACAAGCTCAGTGTCAATATGTCTCTTAACAGACAAAACAAAACTCAGTGGCACTATTGTGATTTTTGGCACTTCGTAGAATCAGTTAAGTTCTAACACTCCACGGATAAAATAATGACCATTTTCGAAAGTTGGGAATTTCTAGCTAAGGCTTTTTATCGATGCAAGCTTATATGTCAACACAGCCGTTAAATTAATTACGTGCAGTAATCAGGCTGGCAATTTTTCCATACCTTCCGACAAGCTGCCTTTCATATGGGATTTCGGTGTCATTTTCTGTTTTTCTCTTGACAAACAACTGACATACTCCAAGTTTTATAAGTAAGAATGACACTATATTAAGATCAGAGCCTTTGATTTGGTTACTTTGCCGATAAACATAGGCCATAAGTATTAAGGACACTGGCTACACTGAAAAGACAACGGGTAATTGGGCTTTCTACAGTCAATGTTGAAATAGCAAAAAAAGCAGTTCTTGACCTGTCAAGTCAATAATGGCTGATCTATGTTTACAGGAGAGCGATTCAAGTCTTCACTAAAACACTGACTTCAAAAGGCACGTCCCGACAAAAATATGTTGCGTGTCAAAACAAAATCTGTTATGTTTGTTTGTTTGTTTGTTGTTTTTAGTCTTCCCTCCATTTTCTTCTTATAAGTGTTATCTGTTTAGCAGTAACTGCCCCAGAGAGTCTGATCTCTCTTCAACAGCTCGTGTTCCGTAAAACGTGATAATGACAATGACGATATGGCAGCTGCACGCCCTTAGAGTAAAAACACTTCAATGTAAGATGGATGAACCGCGTAAATTTCTCTTTCGTACGGGACAGCAAGTCCAATCGATAAGTAAAAAAAATTGATTATTGCAAGTCTCAGTCTCTAACATCTTGGGTTTTTCAGGTATGGCTAGAATTCTCCGAAATTCCCAAAACAAGTGAATGAAAAAAGAACCTTGTCCTACTATCCTGCGTGATACAGTCGTTTTGACTCCATGTTTTTACTGATATAAAACCGAAAAATGACTGTACTGCAGGCCGCAATACTGTATTAAATTTAGGAGAGAAGCACTCCAGTAAAAACACCTGACATTTCCAAGTGCAAATCTGTGACAATTTGTTGAAACACTAGCTCTCGCGTCTCGCTCTTTTTCTTTTCACGATTCCAGATGAGAGAGAGGGGGAGGGTAGGGTAGGGTATCCACTCGCCTGCAGGACAGGCATTTCAATCAAACCAATGGTGTTTGTTATTAGTTCTGGTTTCTCCGTGACTGATTCAAACACAGCAAAGAAAAGCAGGCCACTAGTGTTCCAACGACTTGTGACGATGATTGTGCGCCATGTGAACTTTGTAACAATACGACAGCCGTAATTGACAGATTAAAAGACCCGACGTAACATTTCATTGTTTCGTTTCACAAGTCGTTGACGCACAACAAGCAGAACGGACGACCGGAAGTGACGTCACAGATGAGGAGCCTCACCCCTATACCATTTCATTCTTCCTGTTTCCACGTCAACAGACTGTTGAGTTAGACGACAAGGGCAAGTCTAAAAATGCAACTGAACATGATAAGTCAAATAGCACTCAAGGTAACTATCAAAAGGCAAGAGCCGAGTGATTTTAACTATTCTTCGAAACATAAGTTGCACGATATATACTTGTTAAACAGAAAATTGGTGAAACAAAGACTTGTGGAAAAAAAGTTGGACTGATACTTTCGATGGTCGAAGAATGATTAAGATTTACTATTGTGAAGGAAAACAAATACAATTACACACCTGACATAATTCTTGCATCATTTCATAGTGGAACACTGACGCTTTCTTGACCTCGAGAACAGTTAACATACAGATTACTTACTGAGTTATCAACCTTTTCTGTAAGATATTGCTTGCTTCAGAGGTACAGATAACAAACAAACAAACAAAATGTAACTTTATTTGCGCTATTTTGGGAATGGGCCGGTATGTAACACTTGACTGACCTATACCTAATAGCTGCCGATTTGCCAGAGGAATAACTTTTTTCGCCATGACAAAATTTCTTTGACCACTGAGAATCCTCATATTTTCAATAGTTATAGGAGGTAGTACGTGAAGTCCTGTTCTCTATAAAACGACAGGGTGTATTCATCATGCATGTGCTTTGATTTTGTTATTAATTTAAAGTAAGAGTTAGAGACGAGCATTGCAGAAATGAGACAAGCTTCGAGCTGCAATAACTGAAAACAAACTGCATGTTGAAATGAGTTTTCATGTTCTCCTCAGCGGAAGGCAAACATCCCTCGGACAATCCGCAGGATGATGACGCAGACCTCTCGTATCAACACGGTAGCGTCAAGCACCCCGCCCATGAGATGTATCCCATGTGCCACCACTGTCCGAAGAACTCCTCATACGAAGAATGTGCTCACAAACGTACGCTCAAGAGATGCGACAATGGTTTATCTAATATCTGCTTCACCAAGAGTACCAAAAGAGATAAGATAGTTCACTATCATATGGGCTGCGCAAATCACAAACAGTGTAAAAAGGCCAGAGCAAAGCCTTGCAAAGGTAAATCTTAGATGTTTGATAAATTACATAGAGGATATTACACGGTGGCGAGGAAGATATGAATTTTAT
>Ga0126343_10001863_pt1 | contig 10361 bp, 14 predicted proteins | sample Cyp2metagenome_FD_92531 | JGI IMG/M metagenome (GOLD analysis project Ga0126343, IMG submission 92531) | Coral microbial communities from Lord Howe Island, Old Settlement Bay, Australia - Cyphastrea 2 metagenome | ecosystem: Host-associated > Invertebrates > Cnidaria > Coral ... | reverse complement strand
GAGTTTCAGGAGGAATAAGCTGTAATTTTAGAGGGGAGGAATGTTGTGATTGGCATTTCTCCATGATCACGTGATGTATTGCTTACTGAATAAATCAGTGTATGTTTGGTTTCACTCATGGCTGGTCATTACAGTGAGATAAACTCATTTCACATGCAAAGGGCTTATAACACATACTGCAGTGACTTGGGTTCAAATTAAATAATTTGAACAGTTGGATGCTAGATATTTATAGAATTCTTCTGAATATGTATAGCAAATACAGTGTTACTTCACTAAAAATAAGATTTAACACACCCTTGCAGCTTGTTAGAAACACAGGTTAGACATACTTTTGTAAGTCAAATCCAGCGGAAAAGGTCATTGTTCACCATTCGCTAGACCAAAATATAAAAATCTCCTCCATGTCCAAAACAACTTTGAAAACAAGTTTTAATGAATTTTGGATTAGTTAATTTTTAAGCATTCCCTTCACTCCAAAAGAAAGATGATTTACCAATATCATAGTGGGTACAAATCAGTCAACCAAATGTAGCGTTAAAAGCTCAAATAATGAGCATTCCAGATATTCCATCAGTACTTGTAAGCAATAGCAGGCTGGATGCCATGTTTTTTGACTAGACACGTCTGCCTTTAAAAGACTTAAACAAACTGTGTGCAATTTTCTGGGGTAAACAAACTGCGTTTAATCAAACTACAGTAAATATGCAATACACTCGTGATATAGAAAATTTGGGGAATGACGAAAGAAGAAAGATACAGCTAAGTCTTTTGCAAAAGTAGCACTTTAAGAAGACAAAAACATGGACGCCAAACAAAGCAATAATCAATGGAAAAATGTGCCGAAATAAAAGCAAAAGTAAAAAATAAAAATAAAAGCTGTTTGCCTTCTTGAATGAACTTCGTGATGAGGATTGATCTATTGCTTAACACGCTTGGTTTGTGCCTTTTTAACTCGTGAAGCGCATGCGCAGCACGAGTTATCGTGAGTTGTGGGCAAATGTGTCGCTTGATCGATGGGATGTAAACTTTATGCAAATGAGGTATGCTAGCGGCTTACTTTTAAATTGCTGTCTATCTTTAATTAGAATAAGCTGTTTTAAAGGTCGAAATTAAAAGATACAAGTTAAAGAAGACTCTACTATCGAAAATAAGAACATCGAAAGTTGTAAAATCGATGAGCAGCACAAGTTCTCAATGGATGCGGAATTCGAATGGATTTTAAAGAAACAGAAGTCGTTGAAGCACGGTTTTATGGTATGGTAAATACGCATATAGCCAGCAAAATGATATAAACACAGAGCAACTACTTAATTTTTGCATTGCTAAAAACAACTTAAGAAACAAGAAAAAACTAAACTTAAAAATCAGCCCACACCCGGAGTCGATCGCGGTACACCTGAACGGTAGATATGATCAGTACCAATGAGCTATGTCAACATGATGTGCACGGCGCCAAAAAAAATACACATTCTTATTTTTTTTTCAAGCATCTGAGCAGGCCGGATTCCTAAATCCTCAAATTTGATTGGCTAATCATGCGCACGTGACCGGTCCAGCTTCTTACGATACGGCCCACGGGCTGGATTTTTTCACCACCGCCTAAATTTCGCTCCAAACAGTTAACGGTAATCATCAATCTTTTGCCTTCTTTTACACATCCATCAACGATTAGTCAATGCAAGTTTATCTCTGTTCACTTAAAAATGGCAAGGAAAGTCACTGTGAGTAAATTAAATTGCGTGTTTTGAAGTTGTGAAAGTTTGTTTGGTTGTTTGTAGTTTGGCACTGTAATGGCGCGTAATCCTGTGTTTCTCTCGCCATAAAATTTGAGTTAATTTCAGTCGAGTTTACCTCTCTGATCGTTGCTGTATTTAGGAGAATTTCTCTGGAATACACCTAGCGAATTTTCTCACTTTCTGCTATTCAATTTAAAGTAGAAAAGTCTGATTCAATTGACTTTGAAAGCATGCAAGGACGGACAGAAATTGTTTTTGTAGTAAAACTTCAAACTTCGCACGAAATTTCACACCGCGAAGACAATTTTGGAGAACTTAATAAGTGAAATAAATACAGCTAACGTAATGTAGTTTGAAAAAAGTATGTTCTTTAATACATCTTTCTTTTGTCTACTGTCTGAGTTACTCGTTCGTTGCGAAGATGTTTTACAAATCGTCGGTACAGCTGTAGATGGTGCGCAAGCCCATTGAATGACAAGAGCTGCGTAAACAAACCCATTTGTAATCTGTAAAGCCAATTCACTGCAGGGAAAAAAAACATGTTATTTACCGGGCTAAGTCGGTCCGTATGGGAAAAAACTGTGCCCGAGGTCTTGAGTACGGCCTGAGGCCGCAGGCCGAGGGCCGTACTCGAGACCTTCCCTAAACCAGATAATATTGAAAATAATCCAAAAAATCTCTAACTAATTTGTTCACTTCACGAGTTTGCTCACAGAGCACTTTGATTCCTTCTTAAGTGAAACTTTGATTAATAAAATCTCGAGACAGAAAGCGACCACAGACATTTTAATGGTACACGGTTTTAGTGCTGTATGTGCACATGATGTTTTTGAACAATTCTTCTGATGGACTCTCGTTGCAAGCATAGATCCCTCAGTCGAAACTCAACGTGATACACTTTAGACAACAAAATTGTGAACGAAGACGTTTATTCCATTTTGTCTGACACATGGGCAGACAAAATGCCTATGTGCTAGCCTGAAGGAAAAAAGTAATTTTTTTTGTGAGGTATGTGTACCATTTCAGAAGTGTGCCATGGAAAATACTTGCAGGTGCAGCATCGTTGCAGTTTTCTGGCCTTGTTCAAGTAAAAGAGCATAGGCAGGCAGTTGATTTCTTCAAGGTCGTGGACAATACTGCCGATGTTAAAAAATCGGACAGAGATTCTCCAAATATCAAAAGGAAGCCATCGGGCCAGCAGTCCATCAGTAAATTTTTCAGCCCTTTAAAGGCTGACCGACCTCTTGTGCAACAACCAAAGTTGGAAAAAGTTAGATGCTGTCACCTTTGGGATCCAGGTCATTAAGCATTTTAAAGCCGACCACCAAATCAGATGATGGATAGCGAAGTCTTTATTTAACCAGAAGATCACTTCAGAAGAAATCTGTTGCTTTAAAACAATAGAAGGACATGAAAATTGCTGTGATTACCAACAAAGATGTGCCAAACATCCTCCTGACACAAAAGAAAACATAAAATAGGCAAGTGAAAGCTACAGGTCAATTTACATTCCCATCAAGTGCACCATATCTCCATTTGGTAAGAGTGGTGTTCAAGTTGATGGCAGTATAAAAAGCCTTTATCCTCCTTGTACTGGCGAGGCAGTTTCCTATGGTGAAACTCCTTACACTTGTGCTAACTGTGCCAAACAGCTCAGGGATTTATAAGACATACTGCGGCAAAGACAAAAAGGGAGTCTGGCTGGAGGGCAAGATAGAATAGGGATTTGTGGCTTTAACCAGTGTTATGCCAAGTCTCTGGAAATGCTAAGTGCGCTCAAGATGGAATGAAATCGTAGAAAAGAAGCGGAACGAAACTTCTCAGGGTAAAGCTAACAACATAAAAATAAAAAAGAAATTTGACAGAATCGTGATTGAGCTGTGAAGAAGAAAAACTAATTCTTGACCTAATACGTCTATTCAAAATGGGAGTGTCAAAGAGAAGGCCAATGCAGATTATGGTGATTTGCAGTTTAATAGCAAACTTGTCAAAAGGAAACAACAGTCATTGCTTGGAACTGATAAAGGACATCAGCAGTCTTTTAAGAAATGAACTTGGCACAACAAACTACTCCTTACTTGCGGACATGTTCGGCCTTGCAGGAAATACCACTGCATCAAACCATGGAAAAGAAGTACGGCTTGACGGAGGCAGCAGGTCATTACAAAGGGTTTTCCGTCAACAAAGCAAGTGATGGGGCTTCAGCCTCGTTTGACAAACTCTGGGAAATTGTTCTCCTAGGAAAAGGTTGGAACCCAGATGTTGACTTGGACTGAACAGACCATCCAGATTCCACGCAAAGATGCCTCAAAATGCGACACCGATGATTATGATGCACTAAAGTGCCTTGTCAACGAAATGATAACTAATCAGCAATTGGCCAAAAACTTGTTGATTCCCAATTTTGCAGCCTAGGCAACCATAGACAAACCATCCCTGATCTACTGTTTGTGGCCAACTGTCGACAAAGGAGACAAAGCAAACCACCTTCTGAAATAATGAAAGATGCTGAGGAAACTATGTTACTTCACTGATTCAGGGGATGTTTGCAAAAATCCTATCAATCTAACTGATTCAACCAGGTTTTCATTGTCAGCAGCCAACAAACTGATGACAGCAACAAAGGAAGAGGTTGAGGATGGTGTCATATTTCTAAGATTGGGCATAGAAGGAGAACGCTTCCTTGCTCCATACTACTGGCATCTTCTCTCCATAGCCTGTCTCGACTTCGACCATGAACAACGATTGCTCCTTAAGAACCTTAAGTATGAGACAAGGGAACTAACATTCTGGGGGACAATGAAAAGATCACCAGACTGGCAACAATAAACCATCTGCTTGACTTGACGAATGGCTTCCAGGAATTACAACTGGATTGTGGTTTCAATGCTACAGACCTCCTTCTCATAATTTTCTGTGATCAGAATTCTGATGCATGTAAGCGGCTCTTTACACCAAGAACTGCCGATCTCCTTGACGAACACGTACCAGGATCTGCAGGAAACAGTTTGTACATCCGGGCGTTGCAGGTTGAATGATCCCTTTTGAAATATAGTCTTTGGATTGCCTGCTGTCATGCAAGAGTCTGTGTACAGTGGGATTACTATTCTTAGATTGTGGAAAGCGACTGTTGCATTCCAAACCAGGTGCCAAGTCTGATCCAGCAAAGAGGGGAAGCTTGCAATGTTCTTGCACTTCAAACATCTCGGTCTTTCTGGAAGTTCTCTCCACAATACAGGTGCAAAGTCAACGGAAAGAGTAATTAGTGAACTTCAGGGGAAAACCAACGAGATTCATTCCCTTCATTCCCAGCCTTCTTTTGGAGACATGCTTGATAAAAGCACAAGAGTGCAATTTAACATCAATGCCAAGCAGTGTTTGGCTCAAGCTGGTGCCCAAGTGAGAAAATTCTCAAAGAGAAGAGGACAAGCCTTGCGATGTTGAAGCATATGTCAAGAAGTGAAGAATCATACAATTATCCCTCCAATTACGAGAACTTTCCAAACGAGCAGAAGGCTGTACATTTCAGAGGTGTGAACGAAGGACAGCAGCTGTTTCAAAAATATGTGCCCGCTGAAGCCGTTGATGTTCTCAAGACATACAACTGCTGGGACATTCAATACTCGTTTGACCATCCCTCTGGAATGCAGCTCATGGAAGGTGCCTTACCTGAGCACTACAACAAGCTTCACAAGACAAATGCCAATGTCAAAGACAGCCTCAATGATCCTGACCATGACATGGAAAGTGTTCTCGAAGAGAATGGAGACGAGGAGAGTGAAAGTGTTGAAGAACAAGAAATGGATGATGACGTTCAGCAAAAACAAATGGAGGAGAAGGATGTTGGCGAGGTGGAGGAGGAAAGAGATAAAATAGGAGAAAAGTAGAAAGTATCAAAACTTCTTGGTGGAAGAATGAAGTACATCAACATCAAACAGGCCATAAAACTTATTCTTCAAAGAGAATACATCGCACACTGTAGACAAAAGCGCCACTGGGCTGCAAAGTACCTTCCAGGAAAAGTGCCTTTAGATCCAAAGCATGATGTGATCAAGTTCTCACATGTAGCTTTCAAGTCTCTTGTTAATGGAAACAAGGTGTTTGACATCCCTTGTGTTGAAGCAATCTAGTCTTTCAAAGATGGCTCTTACTTACCGAGCTTTAAGCTGCGTGGCGATTCTGCGACGAGGTTCGCTTTTCTTTGTATCAACGGTCATCAACTGATGAAACCTGCATTGTACATCCTGCTCTTGGATTAACCCACTGTAGATCATCTGTCGTGATACTAGGGCCGATTGAGCTCACTCCTGTCTCAGAAGACATTCCCGGCTCCTACCGACTTCACGAAACATAAAAGAAGCATTCGAGTGAAATGGGGTATGTCTGTAGAGGAGAATGTCAATCAGGTTCCACCTTTTCTGCATCAGAGGCAGTAATGGAAGAGTACAAGGAAAATCAGCTTCCTGTTGACTTTTATGAAATAGAGGATGTGTTGGAAAGACGCCTTTGCCAAAAACCTTCACTTACAAATACAAAGTTTGTTTTAAAGATTATTCTTCAGACGAAGACATGTGGCTACCAGCTTCATTTTTCAACAGGCCGATAAAATTCCAGTCCCTTTCAAAGTTTGGAAGAAAGAGAAAGCACAAGATCGATCCTGATGCCGCACAAGAATTTCCAAGCAAAAGGAGATCCGAAATTTGCAAAGATTTCACTGTCTGAAGTGTCTATGTGCAGAGGTCTCAAAAGCAATGGATAATAAAATCATTTAAAATGGAAGTGGCACATGCGCTCTTCCACAGATGGAATCTGCAAGGTACCTGGCTAGCATCTTATGGCAGTTACAAGATTACATCACAGGAGCTGTCACCTTTGTGTGGGGAGAGGTACCTGTCAGACGAAGTGCTAAATTTGTTAGCTTTAAAGTGCTGTGACAGAGCGAACGAGGAACAACAGTCCAGTCACAACGTGCTGCTACTATCGTTCCTGTCCACAGGAGACATCCTGGAATCAGTCGTTACAAACATATGCCTGAACCATGATATGGATAATGCCATCAATATGCTTTTACCCGTCTACTTGCAAGAAAAATGCCATTGAAGATGGCAATATACTCAGTCAGAGAACACACCGATGATGGCTACCACTTCCCAATACCAGAAGACCTCAAGCATAATAAGGATAAAATTCTCAACCTTATCCACCAAACTACAGGCAACAATAAGTTCTATCCTGGAAAATGGTACCAAATAAAAAGATTTCAAGTTCCTATGCCAGATTAGCTGGATAACTCAAGCACATCGAAAATTGGTTGTGGTAGTTGTGGTGTTGCTGTCATCTGCTCAATACGTGACATTTGCAACAGAATTACAAAGGCATTCACCTACACCTACAAGTACGAAGATGCACCACGCTTAAGAGCAGAGTCAATGTTGGAAGTCCTTGATTTACCCATCAATTCCTTTTAATCAGCTGGTTTTTACTACTCTGTGTCGTCTGTTGAAATGTTGTAGTAGTAGTAAACTTTATTTTAACTCAGATTAAAGGGTAGTGCGTATGCACTAATATCTCCAAGAAATCAATACAGTAAAAATATATGTACAATAAGTAGTGTATACATGCTAGTAAAATTATATGTAGTAAACTTTATTTCAACTCGGATTAAAGAGTAGCGCATATGCGCTAATATCTCCGAGAAATAAATGCAGTAAACATATATGTACAATAAGTAGTGTATACATGCTAGTAAAATTATATGTAGTAAACTTTATTTCAACTCGGATTAAAGAGTAGCACGTATGCGCTAATATCTCCGAGAAATAAATGCAGTAAAAATATATGTACAATACGTAGTGTATACATGCTAGTAAAATTATATGTAGTAAACTTTATTTCAACTCGGATTAAAGAGTAGCGCATATGCGCTAATATCTCTGAGAAATAAATGCAGTAAAAATATATGTACAATAAGTAGTGTATACATGCTAGTAAAATTATATGTTGAATATAGTCAAATAAAAAAAAAAGAAAATCAGAGAAAAATAATCTAACTAGTAACAAAGGCAAGACAGTTGTTCCTAAAATAGGTTGTATTGGTGGTAGTTCTAAGGTCATCGTTTAAATTATTCCATATTTTGGGGGCAAGAAATTTGAAAGATTTTTTCCTGAAGGATGTAGTGTCGACACGCGGTCATTGCAGTTTGTTTGCACCTCTAAGCCCATTGATGTTGGTTCTTGGTGTGAGTATTGCTGTTATGTAGGCAGGTGTGGCTGCTTGAAACGACATAAACTAAAATCAGGTAAAGGTAAAGTCTGCATACGAGCCAAGCGGCCCATTAGGCCGGAGCTTATCCCATTTTCTGTAGCATGAAGCGACTAGGAGTATTTCTACTTCCCCCTGGATGGGATGCTAGTCCATCACAGGGTTACCGCCAGCATTAATTTCACTGGTACCCATTTATACACCTGGGTGGAGAGAGGCACTGTGAGAGTTAAGTGTCTTGCCCAAGAACACAACACAATGTCCCCGGCCAGGGCTCGAACCCGGACTGCTTGATCCGGAGACGAGCGCACTAACCATGAGGCCACCGTGCCTCCCATAAACTAAAATCAACATATCAAGAAATCTTCTCTTACTCAGGCCTATAAGGTCCAGCTTTCCAAAAGTACCTTATGTGCTAACGTTATCACTAAGAATTATCTGTAAAGCATGTTTATTAAGGAGTTCTAATTTTTCCGAATTCCTAGCACCACAAAAATGCCAGATGGTACTACAGTATTGAAAATGTGGCATAATAAAAGCCTTGTAAGGCCATGCTTTAGTTGAGTTACTTAAGATATGTCTAAATCTTTTAATGACTTGAATTTGATTGTGTACCCTTGCGCAGATGTTAGAAATGTGCTTGGAGAAATTAAGTTTATTATCCAAATTGACTCCCAGTAAATTGATACTCGTTTTCTTATCAATTTCCACATTCCCGATCTTAAAATGGAAATCATATGTCTTTTTCTCTGAAATCATACCTTGAAATTTTTCAGGGTTTGCCTTAAGACCATTTATAGCATACCAGTTAACAATAGTCAATTCGTTTTCCATTCTGAGGTGGAGTGTCGTAGGGTCTTTGTCAGGTTCATAGATTTGCTGATCATCCGCATAAATATTTAGTCTGGCATGCCACACAAAGTAAAAAATATCATTGATAAAAATGGTAAATAAAAGTGGGCTCAAACACTCCTTTGAGGAACTCCCCTTGTAAGGCTCATCCAAGGTGAAAAAGTGTCTATAATTCTAACTCGTTGTTGCCTTCCATTCAGAAAATTGCTAAGTAGAATGCAGGCTGGTTTGTTGAGACCATAAGCTTTAAGTTTGGCTAACAAGAGGTTGTGGGGTAGGCTGTCAAAGACTTTCGAGAGATCTATTGATATTACTGCTACCATAAGGTCTTTGTCCAGGCAGTATTGTGGTGTTTGCGGTATGCAGATAAGTTGTCTGCAAGGATCCCATTAAAATGTGAATTTAATTGAGTGGCAAGTAATTTTTCAAACACATTGTTTATTGCTGGTAATACAGAGATAGATCTGTAGTTTGTGTTAGAAAACTCGTTGTCTTTTTTGAAAACCAGTGTAACTTGACCCTTCTTCCAGTTGTTTGTTATGGAACAGTCGAAATGACTGTTCCATGTTGGCTGTTCACTTGCTTTTCTTCATTTTCCATCGAAATGACTGTTCCTTGCGGGCGTTTAAATTGATTTACTGGGTCATCAATCGCAATCACTGTCCCATAATGGCTTCTCAGATTGGTTTGCTGCGTCGTCCATCGAAATGGCTGTGCCATGTTGGTATTTTACTATGTTTTTCTTTGTCTTCCATTAAAATGACTGCGCAATGCAGGCTTTTCAATTGGTTTACTGCATCGTCCATCAAAATGACTGTGCCATGAAGGAGTTTCACTTGCATTTCTTTGTCTTCTGTCGAAAGGACAGTGCAATTGACTGCGCCATGTTGGAATTTTAACTGCTTTACTGCATCATCCGGCAAAATAACCAGCCATGTTGCCATTTCACTTGTTTTTCTTCGTGTTCCATCAAAACAACTGTGCCATTCAGGCATTTCAATTGTTTTACTGTGTCTTCCTTGTAATGACTGAGCCATGTTGGCATTTCACTTGTTTTTCTTCATCGTTCATCGAAATGACTGTGCCATGCAGACAAGATGATGATTACTTATTGAGGAGGTGAGCACGTCAGTGTGGCTAACGATATTCGTATTTGTAGACATGATCACATCAATAAGAGATTTTGTGGTTTCGGTCACTCTTGTGGGCTTCTCAATCAGTTGATTTAGGTTGAAAGTTGAAATGATATCTCGCAGTGAGTTAGCCTCCGGGTTGGAGGCCAACAGGTTGCAATTTAGATCACCAAGCACAATAATATCCAGATCCAAGAGTAATGCATTAGTAAGACTTTTTGCAAGCGATTCGAAGCAGCTGGTCGGTGTATTTGGAGGTGGGTAGTTGTTACAGATCAAAAATGACTTTTAGCTTCTACACTGTACTTTCAGCCATAGTTGTTGAAAGCCATCCTCATTAGCAAATGATAAATCCTCCAGTAAAGTGACTTTAAG
>Ga0126343_10001862_pt1 | contig 10362 bp, 9 predicted proteins | sample Cyp2metagenome_FD_92531 | JGI IMG/M metagenome (GOLD analysis project Ga0126343, IMG submission 92531) | Coral microbial communities from Lord Howe Island, Old Settlement Bay, Australia - Cyphastrea 2 metagenome | ecosystem: Host-associated > Invertebrates > Cnidaria > Coral ... | reverse complement strand
GCCACTCGTCCAATCACGGTGCACGAAAGAACAGCCATATGCAAGAGCCAATAAGAACCTATTATAGAAAATCCTGGTAACACGGAACAAGCTTTTGGTCGCTGATTCGCAGACGGACTATACAAGGGTTTAGTTTCGTCTGCAACGCAGGCTAGGGCGATACGGTCCACGTGAAAATCAAACCGACGGACCAGGCCAGGTTACCGATTCCGCTTATGACTCCGTCGCTTATCGGTGTCACAGGCAGAAATTTCTAACATGGTGATTGGTTGGTTCTTCTGCTTCTGCTTCCGAGTGCAACAATCTAGTTTTCCCTGGATCATAACAACGGTGTCGTTAGCGGAATCTGAAGAAACGAAAATGGGATGGTATAATCACCTTCCGTCGACCTTATGTTCGCTATCTCGACACCGATTCTCAATATTTTACTAGACTTTTTGCGCTCTCCCGACTCCAACTAAGACTTCGACTCTGACTCCATCACTGGTAACAACAATGCAGCTTTGAGTCGCTTCAAGCAACATACAGGATATGATATGATAGCAAGCATACACATTTTCTCACGAAGTACAATGGAACCACACCTACGGCCACTTTTTTTCCGGCGAAACGCTCATACATTTTGTTATAACAAAGCCCCGTTAATTCAGCCACCCCATTAATCCGGTCACCCCGTTAATCCGTTCGCTCCATCATCATCATCATCATCATTTGTGGAGGGAGGAAAACCGGAGAACGCAGAGAAAAGCCCTCGAAGCAAGGACGAGAACCAACAACAAACTCATGATGACGCCGGGTCCTGGAATCGAACCCGGGCAACATTGGTGAGAGGCGAGTGCTCTCACCACTGCGCCACTAAAAGTACATTTTGTTCTTAAAATGGTTTCCCTTGTTAAACTGTATGCCCTGAGGCATGATGTGTAGCAGTGGCAATCGCTGATATAAAAATGTCCATTCCTTTAAGACTTTTCCCTGGGCAATGTGATTTTGTGTCAGGGTTTTGTTCTGGAAAAGAGTCAATTCATGTAATGAAAAGGCTAGCTGGCGTCAACATTACCCCATATAAACACAAGTACACATTGTGTACCTCTTGTTTAAACAAGTCTTGAACTGTTAGCTATTGTAGCATAAAGGTGTATAAATAAGAGGAAGAACCTTTACCGATCAGCTTTTTTTCTTAGTCATTTACTATGAATTTTCCGGGATTGGTTGCAAACCATCAGTTCCACAAATTATGCGCCCGGGGGTTTCGCATTTAGTGAAATTTTTGTTAATTGAGGAATGTGGTTGGAGGAAACTTGGCAAAGTTCTTTGTTGTATGTTCTTGTTTGCTATTTTGGAGGTTGATCCAGCACAAAACCTGGCAAAATACAAAAGGTGGTTATGTGTGCTCATACAACTAACCAACAGAAGCATTGTGATAATGAAATTCAAGCATTAAGGTTGCATTTCCTTTGGAGTGACCTGGATCAAGACCAGTGACCCACGATCTGTTTCGATCATGGTGCGTCAAAGAAACTGATGAATCCATGACCAGAGTGGATTCATCGATTCCTTTGATTCACCATAATCCAGACAGATCTTGGATCACTGATCGTGATCCAAATCAACCCAAAGGAAACACACCCTAAGTCAATGAACAGAAAAGAAAAAAGGGCAGGGTCAAGGGCCTTCCAACCTAAATCATGGCCTGTTTGTTTACTTGTTTGATATTTGCTGGCCTTAGCACGTTATACAAATAGATCAGACCATTTTACAGTTGTCTGTTCAATAACCTGGCCTTTGAATGCAGTGAGGCTGCAGGTGACCTTGTTTTTATCAAGACCTCACTGCTTTTGTTGTGTAAATCAAGTTGCTCTTATGCTAAATAGTTTGCATTTCAATCAGAAAAAATAATGAGAGGTCTGTATCAAACAAGGTCACCTCTAGCCTCGCTTGCATTCATAAGCCTGGTACCTAACCATACAAACGACCTAATTTCTGGTTTTCTCTGCGTTTTATATTTCAAAACTGCTTTAAATGGGAACGGAGTGATATTAACACGATAAAGGTTTAAACTTCATGCATACCTGGATCTTTATTTAAGGTAGCCAAACTGGTTGAAAAAAGGTGGCCTCCGACATTGAGCTTCATCATAGTCGAGAAATGAAAGTGCTCGAGTTTCTTGGCAGCCTCATCAAGAGCTTCCTTTCCCATACGAACCTTTTTCGTCTCGCGCTTCAATATCTCGAAAGCTTCTTTGATGTGGTTGTTCACTTCCTCAAGCGCTTCATCGCTTGGTGAAGTGTCTTCTTCCTCCGACTTACGCGCTGGAAACATCTTAGCCGGGCCGGAAATTTAACCCGGACCACATTGGTGGGGGGCGAGCGCTCTCACCACTGCCGCCAACCCTGCTCCCCAAAGTAGATTGCATGTCTTGATTTCAGCACGACAAACAATGACTAGCAAGATGCTAAGGAAAACGTTATTGCACTTGAGATTTAGGACTTCGTTTCGAGATGACGGCTATATTAGACTAACATGGGCGATGTTTGACTTTACCCTCTTTTCCACCCGTTTAAAAGATGGGATTCTAACTTCGGGAGATGAAGATTTAGGTGAGAATTTTATATTTTGATATCCGCTCAAGGAGCCTTTACGTCCGTTTAGAATACGAATAAAAAGATTAACCTACTTTTATCGTGCGTGTATAGTGTTTTGTAGAGGGCATTTTGAATTTTTTTATACGTGCGCGGTCTGCTTGTAAGAGGTCTACATGGAACAGCAATTACCTTAAACGCTCGAAGCCTGCTCGGAGCTCTACGAAAATGATAATGAAGCAACCTCTGTCTTTCTCAGCTAGCAAAGACTCTTTTCCCGGTGTTCGCTGACGGGAGAAAACAACAGGAAAAGAGCCTCTGCTAGCAGGGAACCTGTTTCTCGAGGACTCTCATCTTTCCACCCCTCTCTTGCTCTAGAAGGGGGCGGGAGAGTCCTCAGGAACGAGGTTGGTTCGATCGAGCAAACAAAGGTAACTTTCCCCCCTCAACTTTGTTCAAGGAATCATCGCTGTATAAAAAAAGAATTGGTTCATTGTTTTGGCTTTGCATTTATCGAGTTATAGATGCACTCTGGAAGAGCGCTCAAGAAACTAGAGTTGCCTGTCGCCTCGACCAAGTCTTCGCTTCTTTCGTGCTCTCCAAACTTCCCGCGGGCGATGTCCGTACTCTTCGCTAGAGTCACCTGCCTTTGAAGACATGGTGCATATGAAAACGCTCCATATGCCTTGTGCAAACTTTTCAACTAGGGTATAGTCAGTGGAGCGCCATCGATTACTGAACATGCATATGGTGCCTCATTCAATTTCACAATGCGAAAGAAAAGGAAATTTGCTTAGAAGTAGACAGTGAAAGTCGTACGATGTAGTGAAAGAGGAACGGATTCTGATAATACTATAGTAAAAGAAAATAAAAGTCTAGTCTGTTATTATTCAATTCATGCTTTTCCATTTCTTTTTATCCGGCCGGCGCCGGAAAATGTTTCGATCTGTTTAATGATCGAATACATGTAAATAATATTGCACTTCTCCCGGCAGGGGTGTCCTGACCTAAATTCTATAAGATGGAACGGCTTATTAGCAACCAGGATCGTCAGAAAACTAGCCTGCGATATCAGCCGTCTTTCTTCGCTCCCGGCCCGAGAAGGACGGCTGTTTACGCAGGCTATTAGAACACATCGTACGTTTATTACACCTCATAAAGATTTTATCCTCCGCATGTAGTTTTTCTACCTGCATTTTGTTCTCCCCATTTACAGGAATGACAAAAAGAAATAAACAACGAGCTCAAAAAAAACTTAAGACCGCGATTTGCTCTTTTTCCACATTTTTCTATCTGAAATTTCATCGTCCGCATTTTGTCATCTGCGTTTCCCTATCCAGATTTTTCAATTCTCATTTTATTATCTGCATTTTGTCATCCACGTTTTTCCATCCGCCATCCGCCATCGGCCATCCGCCATCCGCCATCCGCCATCCGCCAACCGCGCCTGTTTTACAGAGACCCGCTAGAGTATCCGATATTTGCGGAGGGCAAAATGGGGCTTTAAGATCCTATTTTGTGCGATTTGGAAAGACTTTTTGGTCCAACAAACCAAACAGGCAATCCAACTAGGTTACGCAAATCGTACAATTTATTCCAATATATTATTATTCGATTTAAAGAAAAGAACAAAATACATTTGAGAAACTGAACAGGATCCATACATAAAGGATTCATAAACGCACGGGTAAAACTATTAGCTAGAATTTCATCACTGAGAACTTTCTTCTTTAACGATGTCTACAAGCATTGTTTCACGGTGTACGACTGTGTACAGGTCAGCAACAGATAAAACAGGTCAGGGAATAACAGAAGACGGGTCAGCGAGACAGGTTAGCAAAGCATGCACGGGGCTTGGAATCTGAGATATCTAAACTGAAAACTGACTTATTCATGTTGCGGAATTACATAAGTAAGTGTCAATCAAAATAAATCAGAAAATTAAGTTAATAATTCATTGAATTGACGAAGCAATAACTAAGATGTGATGACTGATAGCTTGCTTACCATATTCCAGTTCAGTAAAAGCTATAAGCCTCTTACTTGTCACTGAAAAACCAAAAATCTCCATATCACTGACAGTAAAGTATTGATATCCTGTCAAAAACGTGTTAGCGTTTTGACCGGTTGGGCAGTGGTAAGTGTTGTTAAGGCTTACGGTGCAGTTATTGGAATTTGGTGCATTGGTAGTACAAAGATCATGGCCATTTCCAAATATAGGCCCATAGCTACTATAGGAATAGATAGCATTTCCTTCTGCTCGAGCTCTCAATGGCATCTTTGTTGGTGGCAGACTGTTGGGGTTGACAAGGCTGAACAGGAATGAGCCTGATGCGCTTTTGTACTGCCCAAGACCTAATGAAGATAGAAAATATCTTATCAACTATGACTGCTGATCATAGACTGCAAACGAATCCGGAAAATAAGAAGAGGTAAAAGATAAGTGATGGTAATAGGACTGAGTGGAGTCCAATTCGGTCTGTAATCATACAAGTGATAAAAATAATCGGACGACCCTACAGCAGGAATCCGATTTGTTTATTACGAGTATGGTTACAGACCGAATTGGACTTCACGAAGTCTAAACCAATCAATCATAAAATTACAAAAAAATGCATTATAATACCCACAAAGGAAATGGAAACATTCCAAGGCCACCATGCACGCCATCCCGGTAATTTGGCGCCAAAAACACAAAAGGAAGCTCGCGCATGCATGCACGCACGTAACTACAACATTGAATGTGATTTCTTGATTTAAACTCCTGGTCATGTCAGGATCCTGGTCATGTGATGTCAGGTGGCGCCACCTGTACCTTTTTAGTGCAAAAGTGAAAAATATCTTTCAGAATTATCCACAGCCACGAGTCTGTTAAACAAATATCACCTGCTGTTTTCAAACTACAATAGTATGTTTTTCACGGTTTAAATAAAGAAGGGAAATGTATAGCTTCTTCTTAGCGGCTTGTTTATTTGTTGCCTTTATTGCGTATGTGTGAGTGATGAACGAGTCAAGAGTGCGCAATGTGCGATTCGACAACTCAACTTTAATGCCAAATATGGGCATTCCAAAAATGGACCCAAAACTATGACGTAATCGAGCTAACAAAAGTGTAGTATTTCGAGTCAATAACCAGCCAGCTTGACAACGTGGTCAGCCGATCGAACTCTCTGGAAAACTAGTGGAGGAGCGGCTACACAGCAACATTCCACACTCCCCCACTAAGCTATGGAAACTATTACAATAACATCAAGCTTCCTTAAGTGTCTCTGTCCTATAACATAACAAGTCACTAATTAGTAACAAAATCAGCCAAATATCGAGGGGCATATTAGCTGGGGCATATTAGTCGCGTACGAGCGAAAATATTTGGATTATAAGCAGTATGGAGCTTGGTACCAGGTGTGCTACTTTCGCCACTTATGTCCAGGATTGAACGCAAGTATTGTTTAATTAGTACTTCATATTTGGCATGGTTATTTGACATTTTCACATTACTTCATATTTGACAGAATTGTGTGTGTTTTGGTAACTTTTTACCAATAAAGACACTATGTTTTGGTGACTTTTTACCAATGGCGACACTTTGTGATGCTTACCAGGAGGAATTTGAATCTCATTAGAGTTCAATCCTGGACTTAACTCACTTTCGCCTGCAATGGGCCCTTTGCCCGATCCAGTCACAGGGTACGGAATAAATTACACTGGGACGCAAGTTACGCAGTGGGACTTCCAAAACAAAGGAACTCGTACCAGTCCAGCCCGACTTTCCTTTGTTTTGAAAGTCCCACTTCGTAATTTGTGTCCCAGTGTAATTTATTCCGTGCCATGTAACCGGATGTGCGAAGGGCCTATTTACCAGTTTAAACGGTTGGTAAAAGTAAAAAGTAAAGTAGTTTGTTTACCAACGGAGCACCAAGGAGCTAACAAATGTCTGTGCATTCCAGGACCGAATATTTGGAAATGTTGGTTTTTGAGGAGAAGGGAAAACCGGAGTAACCGGAGGAAAACCTCTCGAAACAGAGCAGAGAACTAACAACAAACTCAACCCAAATATGATGCCGGGTCCAGGAATTGGACCCGGGACACATTGGTGGAAGGCGAACGCTCTCACCACTGCGCCATCCCTGCTCAATTTCTAATATAATTTCGGCGCTTGGTTGGTGATTCCCTCTTCTCTTTTCATAGATCACTGAACCTTCTGATTTTCTCTATCTTAGCAATAAAAAAGGAAAAACAGAAAAACGCTGTGTGTGAGAAGTTACGTTAATAAGGCCAGATTTTTTTGGGTCCGTTGGTCACCCGGTTAACGGGATTCCACTGTATCTTAATTTGCACTTTTAGTTTTAATTGTCGCTTGACTGATTAACTATTAAAGCAAGAAACTGAGCTGTGATCGACTACAACTCATATTTCAGGTGAGTCAAAAAGGATAAACGTTTTACTTGTCAAACCCAAAAACTTCCATTTCACTGACAGTAAAGTTTTGATTTCCTGTCAAAAACGTGTTATCATTCTGACCGGTTGGGCACTGGTACGCGGTGTTCAGCCTTACGGTGCAGCCGTTGGAATTTGGTGCACTGCGAATTTCAAGATCATGGCCAGAGCTACTTCCAAATGTTGGTCCATAGCTACTGCTGCAACAGAGAGCCTTTCCTTCTTGTTCAGCTTTCAAAGGCATCTTTGTTGGTGGCAGACCACTTGGGTTGACAAGGCTGAACAAGAATGAGCTTGGTGCTTTTTTCCCGCAAACTTCAGAAGCTAATAAAGAGTAAAAATACCTCGGATCATAACACTGACCTGAAAAACATCATCTGCAGAGACATACCCTCAAAATCTCAAGAGGTACAATATTACGCAAAAATTGGCTGGCAGGTATCTATTTTGCTGTACATACCCCCTCGGGAGAGGAGCTTTAATACGATATTCACAGGCCTAGTCCAATGAAAGAAACTTGTATACGTAGATAGTATTTCGGGGGTGTTTTGACGTAAAAAGATACCAACCAAGATGGCTACGGCAGATATCTTCTACTTGCACATCTGCAGGCTTGTGTGGTTATCAGTTTAGGTAAGAAGCCGTTAATATACATAAATTGCTTAGCAATAAACCTGCGATTAGGCGAAATTTTGTTTAATATAAATCTAAATCCGTTTATTTCTTATCGCAAATTTTACATCCTTGCTGGCAATTTGGTTTTTTCCTTTTTCACTTATAGTCAGCGGTTATAATTTGTTTTGTGACTACCCAAGTAGTTTAAGGCCTCACGGTCAGGATTGTAAGGTAGAATTATGTTTGGCAGCTATATCTCTTTTTTTATTTCTTTTCACCAAGCTAAAATGGTTTCTGATTATAAAACTCGGTGTCCTGTCTTGTCACGTGATCATTTTGTTAAAACTCGGTAAATGGACGACTTGGTGGCGAATTTTCATTCTTTTAATCAATAAACTAGATTGGTTTCATGGGTGGTACAAGACACTGAAATTTCTCAATGGGAAGCACCGCATTTTTCTTGAAACAGACTTGTCACACGAAATATTTAAGACATGATGTAAGTCTTTTCAGTTGTAAACTATAAGAGGCAAAATTTTTATCCAACATGGTCTAAACTCTTGTAAGGGACCATCTGCGGCTGTCATTTTGGGTGGTTGTTTATGAGAAGCTCAACTGCATTACTAAAACCCGCCAAAAATTCCTCAAATATTGCCTATTTCGGCTAAGCGCCACATGATATAACACGTGCACTGTCAAGAGCGCGACTTCCACTTCAAAATGTTCAGGACCAATCTCGTTCCCAGGAGAAATGCAAACAATTATTGTGCAAAATTTTTTTTTTTTTTTTTTTTTGGGGGGGGGGGGGGGGTAAAAGAGGTGCACTATGGGATCTGTGGAAGTAGAGAACTTACCCATGCTCCTTTTACCAATTTCTTGAGTAGCTTTTTCCCAGGTCTTCACGGTCAATTGAAATTAATTTGTGACATACTACCGCACACTACGACGTGACCGGAAAAGCGGGCAAAATATTGTGGCCTGGAAACTTGACAACAATAGGTAGCTTTTATGGAGGCATTCCCCTCCTGCTCTGGGGGGATATATTGTAATTTTCACATGTGTAATAATTTTTGTGCCACAACTTTGTCTTTTTATACATCACAAAGAGGGGCTCTTGTATTGCTGATCTGTATAGGGCTGTCCCCTTTGGCAATCTCTACTCATGTAAAGTAAGACCTACCATCCCAACTTTGGTCGGCGTAGCCTCCAAATATGTAATTTCCACTCTTGATCACTGTCACAGTTGGTCCCTTGTTGTCACAACAAGAGTGAAAGTTGGACGCAGCCCAGCCATCACGCGAGGCACGATATAACAACTTGTCCGCGCTGTCGTTTGTGATGGTCAGACTTTCCTTCAACCAGTTAACCAGTGGCTCGCGTTGATCTGACGACAGGATCACAGAATCCTTGAACATGGAGATGACTTTGATTTTCAGCTGCTCAATTATTTCTTGCACTTGGTAAAATTCAGCCTCGGCCAGTAGCTCCTCGCGAATTCGAGCCATCTCGTCTTCAGGCACAATAAGCTGCCCATTGCGAAGATAATTCAGGATATACCGGAAGTGAGTTCCATCGCGATCAATGAAGTAAGATCCATCCTCGCTTGGCTTTGTGTCAAATCTTCCAGAAAACATAGCGTGTAACATCGAACCTGGCATAAGATTTAAAGGAAAGCGCATAACATAAGAGTCTCGTAAAACAAGGAAACTTTGTTACATCCAGAAACAGAACTCAAGGTTGCAGAACTCTAGGAACTGCAAAAATTGTTAATTTCACCGTGACATAGCAAAGCGATGCACACAGGATCTAATCCTGTGAAATGCAAAGGAAATAAAGATATGTCTCTGAGCTGTATTTCAATAACACACTTGCTTTGGAACTGACATGTTTCTTTCTGGCCAAACTGATCGATCGGTGAGACACATTGATTTGCATACCAGTGTTTCCTAACTTTAATAGCCAGTGTAACGAAAGTGAAAGTTTCGACCAGTCTACAATGACACTACCTTGGCAAGATACTTAAGTGTATTAAATTATGGATATCTATTCAAAATCACCTGGATCTTTATTCAGGGTCGCCAGACGGGTCGAGAAAAGGTGGCCGCCAACATTGAGTTTCACCATTTCTGAGAAATGAACATGCTCGAGCTTCTTTGCTGCCTCGTCGAGAGCCTCCATTTCCTTGCGAGCTCTCCTCGTCTCGCGGTTTAAAATGTCTAAGGCATCTTTGACGTGCTTGTTTACTTCCTCAAGCACCTCTTTGGTGTGGGAACTGATTTCTTCCTCCGAAGTTCTCGTCGATGAAGACATGTTCTTTGGAACAAAGTGACTGCAAACTCACAGAAACTCAACTCTCCGATTCTCGGAATCTCGCGGAATAGGCCACTTGCACTAAGAGGTCATGTGACATCGTTTTTATGAAAATGAAAGATACTTGATTTTGCCTTCGAAACACTGTTAGTGAAACAAAATAATAGTGATTTGGTTTTTCAAACCCGCACCAATATGCTTAAAATAAGAAAGTTTGTAGCTGGTCACGTGACCAAAACTTGAATTTTAAAATTATGAATTACCGTTTCCTGACGCAAATTTTGCACTTAAACTTCATGGAAATGTTGAAGAGATGATGTGGTAACGTTTATAGCACATCTGAACGTAACTATCAAACATTTAACAAGATATAAGCAAAAAGTAGTTTTGGCCGCCATGTTGGAGGGCAAGAGCATGCCCT
>Ga0126343_10001861_pt1 | contig 10362 bp, 5 predicted proteins | sample Cyp2metagenome_FD_92531 | JGI IMG/M metagenome (GOLD analysis project Ga0126343, IMG submission 92531) | Coral microbial communities from Lord Howe Island, Old Settlement Bay, Australia - Cyphastrea 2 metagenome | ecosystem: Host-associated > Invertebrates > Cnidaria > Coral ... | reverse complement strand
TAAATAATGCGTCCTCCGGTATAGTTAGGGTTTCAATAAGATTCTACTTTCGATTCCCTAAAATAGAAAATCGGGTGGAAATTAAAAATTTAAGCTGGAATTTTAAGTTAGAAAGATAAGAGTTTTGTGTGTAATGTTGTCATTTTTCTTTTTCCAATTAAGAATTTCCCCAACACTCCGAGTCGATATCCCTTGCTACAACATTTTAACATATTTGACACTGAAGATCTAGAGGAACCTTGCTCATATCGAAATCGGAAGCACTAAATTATATTAAGCGTCAAATGATATTGAAAGTAGCAATAAATATTTTTAAGGATACACTGATATTCATTTGGATTTTTATTCGCGTTGCTAGCCATCCAGTGTACCCCTGAGCCTGGATTATCATTCATTGTTATAGGGGGGCAGTTACGGTGTGGGATTCGTCACGAACACTTTGCTTTGGGTATTTTCAGTAATATCGTACACCTGCACGTTATTTAGAATTCGCTGTCAGGTAAGAAAATAATGTAAAATGATGAATAACGGAACTAGAATGAAAATTGCTGAAAGAAAATATGATACTGTAGGTACCCTCCAGATGGAGGCACTTTAACTAAGAGTTTATTTGCCGTTAAAGCGAAGTTACAAGCCCTCTTCTTTTTTCCCCTGTTTCAAAGTGATAGTAAGAATATGTTTCCCTGCGGTGAGAATTCAAAAACAACTATATGACCGCAAATCGTGTGGTTAATATCTATATCTTAAGGCAATGCCTGGGTTATTGGCTCATACCGGTTTCACTTAAGCTGTTTGCCAATCAGGTTAAGTCTCCCCACAACCTGCATAAATAATGCAAAATGAACCCAGTGTCTAATCACCTGTTACTTATGACACTTTTTTCGTAATCCTCGACGGGTGCTTTCCACCAAATCACATGCCAGCTTTAACGTACCTCGACGTAGAAAATCATGACCACTGTGCCAAACCTAGAACCCGATATTTTGAGTCACGAAGCGAAAATCGCCAGAAAGTCGGTGGATAAATGGCGACAATTGAAACATCGCCGTGCTACCAAATGCGCCGAAAATCACAAATTTGCCAACGGTTAGTATTTTTTCCGCGTATGGAGTTTGTTACTTGAAGCACATTTGCATCTTATTAGCGACTTCGATGGCACACATTTTGCGAAGACAACCTGTATAGTACAGATGGTTTCACGTTGCTAATGCACCAGAAAGGACTTCTTTAACGCCATTGCTCTGCAGACTTTCAGATCCACCTAGCCCATTATTTGTTTCGAAATTAATCATAAATTTGGCTCCACATGTGTTTATTGCAGTTGGAGACTCGCTCGATGTCATGCACAAAGGTACGCTGATAATCAAGCTTCGCAGCTCATCCAAAAAATATCCTAGAAAATTTTTCCTCGATCAAGAGGCTGTAAACGTCCGCTGGACTCCGTCCAAGAAGGGCGACCGTGCAAAGAGTAAGGTCTAGTTTTGTGTTCATATTTATTTAACACCTAAGTTAAATAGCCATTGTAGTCAAAACACGTAAAGAGTAGTACGATATATTCTTGTCCTGTGGTTGTAACAACATAACTAAAAAAAGAAACTTGTCAATTTAGCAAAGAGGGCTTTATCGTGAAAAATAATTTCCTAAACCATTTTAAAACGTGGTTTTTCGTCTCTCTCCGTATTACCGGGAGGACAATTTGTATTTGTCGTTATAATTTGTCGAGTAAATGGAAATGCTGGTAGTATTTTGTTTCATTATTATCTTTTTTTCATATTGAAATGATGCCAAATTCTACTTAATTAGAAGTGTTATTTTCAAGGGAAAAAAGTGGAAGGGAAACCAGAGAAGAGGTTTGCTCTCACTATTTAAAGAAACGTAGTATTTATTCACCCGCTGGAACTTCTTTTAGACTGTGGCAGCAAGAACTCTAACAGCGTATAAATAACAATAAGTAAAGCAATAGAAATATCATATGCTCTCATGTTTAGTTATTTAAATTGGCTTAATGAACGCCAAGATCGATTTAGGAATTAATAAGGAATATTACAAATTCCGCTGCGTCCAAAATGTAAATTTTTTATTTGTGATGTTTTACCAGGAGAGTAGACCTTCATCTAGAAAAAAAAAATATCCCCAAAGAGCGATACACATTTAAAAGAGGCAGCCAATTTTAATCAATAATTAATAAATCCATAACCCGAGTGAATCCCTTTTATACCGACATGTGGATGACACATCTTATCTTGTGAGATGTCAGCCATAAAAAGCCTGGATTCGAGCCGAGATATATTATGAGAAAGCTAATTTCAATATCCATTTTAGTAACTTTCACCGCGAGACATTTTTAATTAAACTCTTAGACATGAATGGAATAATTAACTACAAGGGATATTTATGCTTGGTACGAACAACCATAACATTACTAAGTGAGTCGATTACGTGCGCTTTGAGATTTATTAGCTTATTTCCTTTTCTTAGTGGTTAAAAGGAGAACACGATTGCTTGCAATGGTTCCTACTGTCGTAGACTACATACATACATTCATGCATAAACTTTATTTTGTCTCGAATTTAAGAGTAGCTAACAACGCTAATTTCTCCGAGAAAAAATAAATAAAAAATACACATTGTTTTACAAACGATTCTGCACAATTTTTTAAAATACTTTGTTGGGAGGAAATTTACAAAAAACTTTACACTAAATGACGAAATTGCTTTCAGTATGACTCCGTCTTTAAATTGCGTTTTCGGTGAATTTTAATTCACCGAAAACGCAATTCATACTTCTCTTTATTAATTCACCGAAAACACCAAAATAAACACGGTTGTAGTGTTTTCACGCCGTAGAGTTTTCGGTGAATTAAAATTCACCGAAAACACCAAAATAAACACACTTCTAAAAATAAGTAGTTTCCTAGAATTTTTTGAAATTTTTAGAGTTGAATTCTCCAAGATACGGTGGTGCATTCGGGATTGTGATCAATGGTAGCATGTTTCATGTTATAGTGCGTCTGTTCAGCAATAGTTCATTGGTGTCGTCAAAATGTGTGTCACTGATTTTCTTACCACATCTCTCACTACTCAATTCTTACCTTGCCGAAGCAGTGAGATGTCATTTGTTTCAGATTATTCCTCGTTTTCTGTTTCCAAGAAGTGAATGCTTGGAATCAGAGCTTTTTGTTGTTGTTGCTGCTGTTTTTGTTTCTGTTTGTTTGTTTGTTTGATTTGTTTTGGTTTTCCGAAACTTTAATTACAATAAGTTAAAGAAATACTCATAAATTACACTAACTAAGCGTCATTTTTCACGGGGTTATACTCTTTTGCTAGATTGGCTTTATGTAATCTATTGGGTAGTGTAATTACCGCCGCTCTCAGTATATCTTTTAGTATTTAATAAAGCGACCTGAATGATCCCCATATCGCAATAGTTTGGAAACAATGTAGCCATACACTTCTGTTTTACTGTTTCAGTCCCAATAACATCTATAAGAGAAGTGCGAGTGGGGTCGACCACCGATGCTTTCACTCAATGTCCCGAAGTGTACGTAGAGGATCGATGTTTTTCTATCATTCATGGGGACGACTTTTCAACTTTGGACTTGATATTCCCAACTCAAGAAGAGTCTCTTCATTGGACCGTGGGACTCCGTTATTTATTGGCTAAAACTTCAGGTATCTAGATACTTGACCTGCGAGAAGAAAACCGGTTGAATAATAACAGTGTGGTTTCTACTAAGTTCAATTAATTTTATTTTACTTATCAATTATGTTACATCATTTTCGTAAGAGTGTGTTCAATCCTCATCTTGGTAGATTGAACTGTCAACAAAGATTTTGAATTGCTTCGCTATGGTACTCACCTTTACAATTAAATTAACACACTAGTGAACAACGAACCAATGATTAGGCTTTTTTGAGTGTTCAGGTCTCAGCCCTAATTCTAGCCCTAACCAATTATTTTAGTTTACATGTATTTCGTTCCAAAACTTAGATGAAAGCTCAAAAAAGATATCATTGCATATCAGTGCAATCGGAACTCGGCAAAGAATTAAAAAAATATATGTAATGAGGCTGATGACGATAACAATAACGGCGAAGACGATTGTAGTTACACATGTTTCGTACAGTCTGTCCAGTTTTAAGCAGTTATACCTGCGAAATTGTTGCTGAGAAGTCATTTAATAGTATCTTTGTGAAATAATCCCTGTGGAATTTCATTTATGCCTCCTTTTGTTCATGTTTCTTGTACTCTCACCTCGCCACCGAACTAATCTTGATGTAATGCAGATTCCGCATCTTTATTCAGTTTCATCTTCTCTTTATTCTTCACTCCTACACCAGGCATCTTTCCAGGTAAGTACTTCATTCTTCCACTGTTCAATCAAACTCACTGCCGGCCTCATGACATTCTGCGATATCACGGTTCACATAAATATGTTAATCACTCGTTAAATGGTTATTTCTTACGCTGTCTACATGTAATTAACTTAGAACTGATTCGTTGATTAGTTGCATATCATAGGTTGCACTTGTTTAAGCGTGTGGTTATTTGCCTGATCGTTTGTTGGCCTTTTTTTGTCCATGTTTTTGCCTTTCATTATTTCTTGCTGTTGCAGTTATCTTCGCACTTGTCTTCGTTGTTTCACGCCTTCATTTAACAATGTAATACATATTTTGTTTTGTTCTGCAGCAACCCCCATGAACAAATAATCGCTATATACAAAATAGCCAAAAAGGTCACGATTAACCACTTGTTTGGTTGTTGTGGTCGCCGTAAATTTCTTCTTCTATTTTTATTTTTTACCACCAATTTAAATACTCCACAGTTCCAGTTTCTTTTACGCTATTTAGTAATATACAAGAAAAATATTACTCTATTCTTATTGGCTAAGAGCAAAGCAGCTCAACTGTAACGCCAGTGCAAATTACATATCGTAATTCTTAATTATTATACAACGTTAACTGGTGACTAAAGCTTTGTGCGGAAACTTTGAAAAAAGGCATTCTCGAATTGGAAAAAAACACATTTTCTAAACGGTACAAATTGGTAAGAAAATTGCATGGACAAATTTACGAAAAATCCAAGAACTTTTGAGCTTCCCACATTTGAATCTTTTAAGTGGAGATTCCGAAAATTCTGGGAGTAAAATAATTGGATATAAAGACCGGGAGTTCTCGTTTTTTTCTGCAATTTCTGTATTTGCCGCTAAATTCGCTGATGGGAATGTTCGGGAATTCAAACCAGAATTTTAGATCAAATGAAATAATCACAGCTGGCACCATGGACTGGTTCAAGGTCACCTTTGCATGGGTGTCATACAATCTCAGATTGTCACAACATTTTAGTTTAGAGAATATCCTTTAAAACGTGGTTCTAAAGAAGTCCTGTCATGGTTGCAATTGCAGCTGAAGATGAGCCCCTTCGTCGTCAAACATCGAGGGATCAGTATCCTTTATAACAGGAAATGAACTTTTACTTTCCAAGTTTCTAAAGTCAGGATGAAATTTAATACCGATAGATAAAAACAATTTATTTTATATATCCATTGAGGGTTTCGCAGGAAATTAAGCAATACGCTTAAATTTAAAATTAAAAGGAAAATTAACCAAAGCAGTGATCATCTTGGGAGGGTATTAAAATATTACTTAATTATTTGTATACTGCTGGCTTTTGTAGAATTCAGTGTTTGAAGTATTTGTGATCATTTGGAACTAACGTGTGTGGCATCTCTGTTCTATTTTAGTTGTCTTAAAATGGCAGCTAGAGAAAAGTAATTAATTCTGGGAGCTTTTAGCCCGCTACGTTAAGCGTTACGTTACTATAGATTTGGAACCATCTTTTGTGAAATTTCCGTTTTGCGTTAGTGTCGTTGTTTACTCCTCGCGGCAACATGCGTTATACCGCCAAATACGATACAGTGAAAATAGTGACTTCCATTTGTTTTTTGCATTTTCTTTGACACTGACTCATATGGTTAAAGGAAGTGTTTCTCTTAGCTGACAAAAGTGGCGATGGACTGCTCAGTGTGGATGAAGTATTTTCCTTGATGCACAAACTCAATGTCAAAATAACAAACAGGAAATTAAGAGAAGCGTTTAAGGTTTGTACTTTTACTTCAACTTTAGTGAACAGTTGAACAATCATCGAACGGAAACCTCTTGCTGAACACATCTCTACTAGTTTTCTAATATTCATGCAAAGTATAGGTGCGAGCGGTGACTAACCATAGGTCTGAAATTAAATGTTAATTCGTATGATCCGATACACTAGACACTGTGACTAAACCAGGTCTTGTTAAAACACGACGAAAACTGCCATACAAACTGAGAATCAAAACTGTGAAAACCAATTCAACTGAGATTTAACTGAGCTTGGTGGACCTCGTCGTCTCCGCTTGAAAAGGGCTTCTTCTGCTCCTGCTCGAGACTTAATATCACTGCACAGGAAGCCCGGCTGGGTCACACGAAGCCCAGCAGCTGCACAAAGGTCATATGAATAAATGAGGCATAACAGTTCCCTGTCCATAACCCATTGCAGGCTGCCGACACTGATGATCAAGACTCTGAGGGTCTGTTGGATTTTAACGAATTTATCAACTTTTACAAAAGTATATCTACAAGGCGGGAAATTTATCTTCTATTGCTGAAGTAAGATTGAATTCCAAGTAATTCAGTTCAAATAAATAAGACGCATCCATTACAAGGGTTACAGCAGTTCGCATTACCGTTTCACTCATGTAACAATCATTCATGTTTTTCTATTACTACTCTACTACCAAAGAATCGAAGGTAACTCTAGGCAAGTAGGCATCTCATGTGAGCTTTTTTCAGGGAAGCATTGCCAATTAGTATATAGATGTTTCATTACAAAAGCGTGGCCTTTGTTACTCGTAGACTCCTGCGTCATTGAGTATATTTCTCTTAATCTGTGTTCACAGGTATGGAAATAGTAAAGAGCACATGACAGTGGCCGAGTTTAAAATGTTTCTAGAAACAGAACAGAAGGTATATAATAGACATTTTATAGGTTAGCCTCTTATCTGTGCTCATAACAAACATATTCTTACTAGTAGTATTACCTTACTATGTGCTATTCGAGGTGGTATCACCTAACGGGACGTTGTAGAAACGGTCAATCGACTTAGTTGATCCCTTCAACCATTGTTAATCCTAATGCAGATTTTCTATTGATGCATATATGTCTAGTGAGTGATAGTTTCTTTTTTTTATCACGCAGTGTGACAATTAATATCAGAATCATTTTTAATAGCACAATTTTACACTCATCTGTGTTCAGCTTGTTAGTGCTATTTCTTTTTCCCATGTAATGCTCTGTATCCAATCTGGGTGTAGATGACTGATGTAACAGATGAGCATTGCCGTCAGATCATCCAAACCTACGAGCCTGTACAAGAAAACAGACGTGTCGGCATTCTTGGAATTGACGGTAGGCACCCACTTCGTCATTATCTGCGCCCATTCTGTTTACATAGCACCTAAATAAGCTTGCCTTTACTTCATAAAAAAGGAACAGAAAGGCAATTCATTCTTTTCTGCATAAGATGACAGAAGCAAGAAAATTCGAGGGAAGAAGGTTTATCGACCTCCACGTTCTTAAAACGATTAAATTGTTACTGACCATCTTTACGGGCTCTTAGTTTGTGGCTAGAAGTATATTACTATCTCCATCTCCTCCTCTTTTCTCGAGTCTCTCGTTGGTTAAGGAGACACTGCTCATGTTTCGTGACACTTCCTGAATATTACAAATAGTATGCGGTGGGTTTTGATATCAATGATGCATTGATCTGTATTAAATAGTTCATTGGTCTTATGCTAACTGCGTCATGTTTGTTCCACAAAACAGGGTTCACTAGTTATCTGCTAGGCCCAGAAGGTGACATCTTTAATTCACAGCATTCCAAAGTCAACCAAGACATGACGAGACCTCTGTCTCACTATTTTATTGCTTCCTCTCATAACACGTAGGTTTCCAAGTCTTTTTTTCATGTATAGTAATCTACGCTATTTTGGTTTTCACAGATTCTCATAAAAACAACTGAAGAAGTAAATAGTTCAGTACTTGTGCTATTATTTGTCAGTAACTGCAGTAGACAGTGTTGTCATCGATTACTCTGGTATTTTCCTGTCTTGTATTTATTTACCACACATATATAAAAAGCACTGCTGTTTCAATATCGTAGTTACCTTCTTGGTGATCAGCTGACCTCTAATTCAAGTATGGACATGTACGTGAGGGTTCTGCAGTCGGGTTGCCGGTGTATTGAGAGTAAGTTAATCGATTTGATTTGGGAATGATCTAGACAACAGTAGATCAGGTTCAATTGTTTACTTGTACACGTGACGTAAAGCACGCCAAATTCTCCTTAGCTGCTAGTAAAGGCGACAACTGTAGAACTGCTTCACCCCTGCCCTATTTTAAAATACTATACTCACTCATTACTTCTAATAAATTGGAATCAGCCATTTCCCATCTTCGATTGGGTAATAACTCTCAGAAACCCTGAAGTGTGATTTCGTATGTTTTGTTTTGTTTTGTTTTGTTTCGTTGTTTGTTTTTATTTTTTGTCTTTATTTTATTAATCGGCTATTAAGGCAAGGCCCGCCTAGATTAGCCTTTGCTAGTTGCGGGCATACCCTTTTTTTACAACCTGTAGGTTGAAAATTATAAAGTGTAGAAGTTATAGGAGTGTAGAGTGTTTAGATTGTAAAAATTCTTTTTGTAACACTTTCCGTGCTGGTTAGGCAACAGAAATACTTGTTTGCCAACGCCATTTTAGTTTATAACTACTGATATTTCATTTTTAACCACTTTCAGTTGACTGCTGGGATGGAAAAGATGGGGAACCAGTGGTTTACCATGGTTACACGATGACATCTAAAGTCAAATTTCGTTACATCATTCTCAATATCAATGATTTTGCCTTCCTTAACAACAAGTAGGATGATTAGAACTCTGTTATTGTTTATCATTAGTTATAAGCTGCAACTACATTCTGCTGTTTGGTTCATACAGATTACATGTATTTTACTCGTGTTCCCCACACAGGGTCGGATCTAAGAGGTGTGTGCAGAGGTTGGGCACCCCCCTCCACTGGCATGAAGCATTCTTCATCGTATTCGCTTTAAAAATTGTTCACCTCACCTGTAAGTCTCGGCATCCTTAATGGCGCTGTCTCCCCTCCCTCCCTCCCCTTCTCAACAAGAAAAATCCTGGTTCCAGCAACCATAACAGCTTATAGTTTCAAGGTGATATACAACAGGCTCTCTTAGCAAATAAGGCCTAGGGCAAACGTCGAATCTTAGTCGAGTTTATTTCGTCGAACCTATTAATTTTGAAATGGGTGCATGAATGGTGCGACGTTTGCTGCAATTTAGTTCAACTTAAGGTAATTTCCTTGAAATTGTCCTGCTATCAACCTTTTTTTTGAAACTTGGCGTGATCAATATTCATGATATGAACACTAAAAAATGAAGTAAAAAAAATTGGGTCACCGTGCTTGTTTGCGCGTCAGCAGGCTTTTAAAACGGGGTATTTTTACTAGTTGCGCGTTAAAAATTCGAATTATCTTCATGCAGTTTTTATTCTCGGTTACTTATTAGGAAAAGCAAAGTTTTATCTTTAAAGCAAAGCTTGGTTTATTAACATAAGCATCATTGCTTCATTTAAGCTGTTTTTGATTGCTTGGTTGCAGGAATATTGCACTTTTTCAGACAGTTCCGTGTTCAGCCAAAATACACCCAATTGGGAACTATTTTCCAAAAAAAAATCGTGTTCCACTGTCAAGCTTTTTTTCAGCTTCAAATATGATCTTTATTAGACTGTTCTTAGCAAATGCCTGAAAAAAAAAAATGGGGGCCACCATGCTCGTTTGAGAGAAAAGGAAAACTTATTTCGCTTTCGAGCTTAGTTTAAGGGAATTCTCTTACGTTTCGTACATGCACGCGCTCATGTGCGCTCGCTGCTGACACGAAAATCGTGTGCAGTAGGAATGCGCAATGCAATACTAAGGAATTATCTTAAATGAATTGGTTCGACTCTAGCATAGGCTCGATAGGTTCGGATAATGCGACATTGGTTCAGCGTTTTAGCAAACGCCGCTCTTAACACGAGCTGAACTCAATTCATAAATCATGTAAATTACAAAATAATTGATTGAAATGTGATGGATTGGGCAGACGTTACAAAACTACATACTCTTACCTCTGCCGAACGCCATTTCCCCCCCCCCCCTCCCTTCCGACCATCTGCTGTACCAGGGGGGTGGTGACAATTTAGCTTCCGTGGTTATCGCGGTGCGCCCCCTTTGGTCTGGGCCATTATACGTACACCCGCAAGCCGGCC